>CENP01237705.1_pt1 | contig 26259 bp, 26 predicted proteins | sample 361281 | NCBI WGS metagenome assembly CENP01 (sample SAMEA2591122, study PRJEB7988) | marine metagenome | biome: marine biome (ENVO:00000447); feature: deep chlorophyll maximum layer (ENVO:xxxxxxxx); material: saline water (ENVO:00002010), including plankton (ENVO:xxxxxxxx) | depth 70 m | reverse complement strand
TTTTTTTCTTAGAAAATCATATTTTTTTATTTTTATTTAGATTAAATCTAAATTAATATTTATATTTGTAATTCATTCTTAAAAATAAATTATGCGAAATTTAAATACAAAACAATGAGGACATTTATTTTTATTCTTTTCAAATTATTAGTTGTAACTAGCCTTTATAGTAATGAAATTTATGTAAATAAAATTGATACTGTACCAATTGATGAAATTTTGATAAAACCAAACAGAATTCTTGGTAGTAAATTCATGGCTAACAACAGAACTGGAGCTGCATATTACTTATCATTTGAAGAGCTTACAGATTATATTAATACTGATGTAAATAGATCTTTAAAAAGGATTCCAGGAATAAATCTTTATGAAGAAGATGGTTTTGGATTACGACCAAATATAAGTATCCGAGGTACCTCAGCCGAAAGAAGTTCAAAAATTGTAATAATGGAAGATGGTATTCCAATAGCACCCGCACCATACAGTGCTTCCTCTGCTTATTATTTTCCTTCCGTTGCTCGTATGCAGGCTGTTGAGGTTCTAAAAGGGAGTAGTCAAATACAATATGGCCCTTATACTACAGGTGGCGCAATCAATTTTGTTTCTACAGAAATCCCAGACAGATCAAAAGTAAGATTGGAGACAAATATTGGTAATTTTAATTCTGCTAAAACATATGCACTTTTTGGAAATACTAAAAAAAACTTTGGTTACGTGTTTGAGTATTTAAATTATAATTCAGATGGCTTTAAGTCGCTTGTCAATAATTTTAATTCAGGATTTGATATTAGTGAAATAACTTCAAAAATTAAATATAAATTCGTTAAAGACAAAAAAACTATTCAGTCTTTAGAATTAAAATTTCATCATTATGATGAAATTTCTAATGAGACTTATCTTGGTTTAACAGATTTAGATTTTAATAATGATCCTTTTTTACGCTATCCGGCATCACAAAATGATAAAATGGATGCTGAGCATCTTCAGTATATGCTAACTCACGAATTTTTATTTAATGATAAGCTAAAACTTACTTCAAATCTCTATTTTAACAAATTCAAAAGAAATTGGTATAAATTAGATGATGTTGTTTTTGAAAATAATTCACAAAAAATTTCAAAAGTTATTTCAAATCCAGAGCAATATCCAAATCATTTTTCAATAATCAATGGATATTTAGATTACAACAGTTCATTAAAAGTAAAAGCAAATAATAGAAAATATATTTCAAAAGGATTTCAAACAAAATTTGATTACCACTGGTACCCTAATAATGGAGGATTTAATGATTTGGAAATTGGACTAAGATTTCATTACGATGAAGAAGATAGATTTCAGTGGGAAGACATATATGGAATTAATGGTGAACAAATGTATTTAGAAACCTTAGGTGAATTAGGAGCACAGGGCAATAGGATTAGTTCTGCAAAATCGATTGCATCATACATAATGTACAAATATAAAATAAATGGACTAACTGTATCTCCTGGTATTAGATATGAGTCAATTAAGTTGTTTAGAGATGATTATGGTTCTTCAAATCCAGATAGGGATGAATCCAGTGTAACAACGAGAGAAAATATTGTTTCGGTTATAATCCCAGGAGTTGGATTTAATTACAATCTTAACAATAGAATATCAACATTCGGAGGAATTCATAAAGGTTTTTCCCCGCCTGGCAACTCCACTGGTCAAAAAGCCGAGGAAAGCATAAATATTGAATTTGGTTTTAGGCTTAAATCTCAAAAACTTGGAGCTGAAATAATATTTTATAGAAATGATTACAGTAATCTTTTAGGAAATGACTTAGCTGCATCAGGTGGTACAGGTGAACTTGATCCGTTTAATGCGGGTGAAGCACTTGTTAGCGGACTTGAATTAATGTTTAATACATCATTTTTTGAAAATTTTAATACTACTTTTTCATATACACTAACTAATGCAAAATTTTTGTCTGATTTTGGGAGTAGTGAGGATATTTGGGGTGAGGTAAGTTACGGGGATAGAATTCCGTATATTCCTCAGCATCAATTAAACACTAATCTCAGTTATACTTATGGTAAATTAAATTTTAATCTTAACGGAAATTATAAAGGAAAACTTTACACACAGGCTGATGGATTAAAAATTATATCACCACAATTTATCGTTGATTTTTCTGCTGAATATGAAATCAACTCTAATATTATTTTGAAATCTAATATTATCAATCTTTTAAATAAAAAATATGCTGTTTCAATTGTTCCAGCAGGATTAAGGCCAGGACATCCCTTTGGAATCTTTTCAGGATTAGAAATTAATTTTTAATAATTAAATTTATATTTTATTTAAAAAATGATTATTGTTTTTGATGGATTTTGTGTTTTATGTAATAAATATGTAGTATGGGTCTTTAAAAGAAACCCTTCTAAAAATATTTATTTTACTAATTTTAACAGTGTATTTATTAAAGAAAAATATCCGAATTTAAAGCTTGGAAATACTGTTTTTGTTATAAAGAATAATGGTGAAATTTTAACAAAATCTCAGGCAATAAAACATTGTATTAAATACTTGGAAATAAATTTAATTTTTAAATATATGCTTTTTTTCACTCCTAACTTTTTTTTAAATTTTCTGTATGATCTAATTGCAAGGAATAGATATAATATTTTTGGTAAATATAATGAGTGTACTATTCCAAATAGTATAGAGTCTTCAAATATTTTAAATTAGTTATAATAATCTACATTTACTTTCAATTGAGCTAAGTTCAAACTTTTAAAGGGAATTGCTGTTTTTAAAAAAAAGTGACCTGGCTGGGGCTCGAACCCAGGACCCTCTCCTTAAAAGGGAGATGCTCTACCAACTGAGCTACCAGGTCAAATTTAATTACTTTAGAGGGTGCAAATATAAAATGTTTAATTTATATTACAATGCTTTTGATTAATAAACTCACTATAATATTATGAATATTATTTTAACGGGATATATGGGTTGCGGTAAAACAGAAATAGGAGCTAGGCTTTCTGAAAAATTAGCTATGAAAAATATTGATCTAGATCAATATATTGAAGAAAAAGAAGGTTTTTCTATTACTAAGCTTTTTGAAAAAAAAGGGGATATCTATTTCCGAAAAATAGAATCAAAATATTTAAATGAAATCATAAAAGAAGATAATTGTATCGTTTCTCTTGGTGGAGGTACGCCCTGTTATCACGAAAATCATAAAATTTTTAATTTTGGTAATAATATTAGTTTTTATTTAAAACACTCACGGAAAAATCTATCAGAAAGATTATTCGCCATTAAAAAAAATAGACCTTTGATTTCAAAATTTGAATCTAAAGAAAAGTTACTTGAGTTTATTTCAAAACATTTATTTGAAAGAGAGTGTTATTATTCAATGGCAAAAAATACGATAACTTGTGATGAAAAATCTATTGATATTATAAGCAATCAGATAATAGAAACTTTAGAATAAAAAAGCTTCAATCATATCTTTTGAAAATACTACATCTACATGATTTTGGAGTGATGATGAAAGGTTTATCCCTTTAAAATCTGCACTAATCGGAAATTTTTTATGACTTCTATTAACTAAAACAGCTGTTTTAATACTCTCAACTTGAATATCTAAAAAATGTTTGACAGCATAGGTCAAAGTTTTTCCTGAATTTAGCACATCGTCTACAATAACAACAGATTGATTCTCACAAATCTTTTTATCAATTGATAATATGATATTTTTAGTAGGGTAGGATTTATTAATTTTAATATTACAAAAGATTATATTTTTTTTTGTAATATGATTTAATTCTTCACAAATTTTCTGAGCAAGTAATGCACCATTTTTTTCTATTCCACAAATTATTATCTTTCTCGAATCCAGATTAGATTCAATAATTTGCAATGAAATTCTTTTAATTTTATTTAAGATTTGAGTATTCCCAAGTATTTTCTTCTTTTGCATTCTTGAAATAGTATATTAATTGTATTTTTGTCTAGCAAAATTAATTATAATGGGTATTAAAATACGTTTTTTTTTAATTTCAATTTTAATAATCAGTCTTTCATGTAGAAAAGATGACAATAATCCAATTGCTATTGAAGAAGCTGATCGAACTGAACAGCAAGTTATTGATAATGATTCTTTGATAGGTTTCTTTAGCACACATTACGTAAGTAATTCAATTATAAATAACCAATTTATTTCTCTAGATGAAATAGTAATAAACCCGTTACCAGATGATGGTATATTACCAAACTCTGAACAAAATTCCTTACTAATTGATTTTATAGAGACACATTCAACTACATATTTAGAAACTGATTATGAATTTTATATTTTGCGAATCAATCAAGGTGGGGGAGACACTTCACCATATTTTTGTGATAGTGTGAGAGTTTCATATGAGGGTAATCTAATGGACGGTAACACATTTGACTCTTCTAATAATCCAACGGATTTTGATTTAATTGCTACAATTTCTGGTTGGGGAAAAGTGATTTCACAATTTAACAATGCTGAAACTTTTTCTGTTAATAATGACGGAACTGTTTCTTATACGAATCCAGGTATAGGGGTAATGTTTTTACCCTCTGGGCTAGCTTATTTTTCATCTTCTGCTGGATCTGTTCCAGTATATTCAAATCTAATATTTAAGTTTAAATTATATCAATCAGAAGTTAATGATCATGACAATGATAATGTTCCAACATATTTAGAGGATCTTGATGGTGATCTCAATTTAACAAACGATAATTCTGACGATGATCCAATAAATAACTTTCTTGATTCTGATGATGATAATGATGGAACCCCAACTATAGATGAAGATTTGGAGCCTGATTCTGATTTAACAGTTGATAGAGATGGGGATGGAGATCCTACAAACGATATTGGAGATGGAGATCCTACAAATGATGATACTGATGGAGATGGTATCCCAAATTATCTCGATTCAGATGATACCGCTTCTAGGATAGATTAAATATTATTTTCTTTTAATTGCAAGTTTACACTTTTCAACAATAGTATCAGAATCAAGTCCATATTTTTTCATTAGTTCCGCGGGTGTACCTGATTCTCCAAAAGTATCATTTGTAGCAACAAATTCTTGAGGCGATGGTAGTTTTTTACATAGTACTCTAGAGATACTTTCGCCGAGACCTCCAAGAAAATTATGCTCCTCTGCAGAAACAATACAACCTGTTTTGTTTACAGAATCAAGTATTGCTTTTTCATCCAGCGGTTTTATAGTGTGAAAGTTTATTACTTCAGCACTAATTCCTAATTTATCAAGTACTTTCAAAGCTTCTAAAGCCTCCCACACAAGATGACCTGTTGCTGCAATTGTCACATCATTACCTTCTCTCAATTTAATAGCTTTACCAATTTCAAATTTTTTATTATCTGGCATAAAAACTGGTATTTTTGGTCTTCCAAATCTTAGATAAACTGGCCCATGATGATCAGCAATAGCTAATGTAGCAGCTTTTGTTTGATTGTAATCACAAGTGTTTATAACAGTCATACCTGGAAGCATTTTCATCATACCAATATCCTCTAATATTTGATGTGTGGCTCCATCTTCACCTAATGTGATCCCAGCGTGAGAAGCACAAATTTTTACATTCTTTTCAGAATATGCAATCGACTGTCTTATTTGATCATAAACCCTTCCTGTTGAAAAATTTGCAAAAGTACCAGTATAAGGGATTTTGCCACCAATTGTCATTCCAGCAGCAATTCCCATCATATTTGCCTCCGCGATTCCTACTTGGAAAAATCTTTCAGGGTGGTTTTTCTTAAATTCCCCCATTTTTAATGATCCCGTAAGATCAGCACATAAAGCAACAACATCTGGGTTTTTTGCCCCAAGTTCTGTTAAACCATCGCCGAATCCACTTCTGGTATCTTTTTTTTCTGTATAAGTGTAGTATTTCATTTTAATAATCACCTAATGTTTCAGGGTTTTGTTTTAATGCAATTTCAAGCTGCTCATCGTTAGGGGCTTTACCATGCCATTCGTGGGTATGCATCATAAAATCTACTCCGTTTCCCATAATGGTTTTTAGTAAAACAAAAACTGGTTTGGTGTTAAAAAGATTATTTTTTGCTTTATCCATCCCATTAATAATACTTTTAATATCATTTCCATTACTTATTTCTACTACCTCCCATCCAAATGTGTTTAATTTAGACTTTAAATCACCCATGTTTAAAACATCTTTTGTGCTACCATCAATTTGTTGTCCATTTAAATCAATAATTCCAATTATATTGTCAACTTTTTTAGCTACAGCATACATAATTGCTTCCCAGTTTTGACCTTCTTGCAGTTCACCATCTCCCATAAGACAATAAACAATTGATGTATCATTATTTAGTTTTTTTGTTAATGCAGACCCTATAGCTACAGACAAACCTTGTCCAAGGGAGCCAGATGATATCCTAACACCTGGAAGTCCTTCATGTGTTGTAGGATGGCCTTGAAGCCTAGAGTTAATTAATCGAAAAGTATTTAATTCATCAATATTAAAATATCCACATCTTGCAAGAACACTATAAAAAACCGGAGATATGTGCCCATTACTTAGAAAAAATAGATCTTCATTTACACCATTCATTGAAAAGTTATCTTTTCTTTTCATTATTTTATTATATAAAGTCACTAAAAACTCAGAACAACCTAAAGACCCGCCTGGATGACCGGAATTTACTTTGTGAACCATCCTTAAAATATCTCTTCTTGTCTGAATGGTAATTTTTTCAAGTTTATCTAAATCTGACATTTATATGAAATATTATATTTGGTTACAATTTATGCTATTTTAAAAACTTAAAAAAGAAATAATTTTTCATTTATTAACAAATACAGAATATGATTTCTTTCTTAGTTATATTTGTCTCTAATGAACCCAACTTTTAAAATTCTTTCATTTGATAAAAACTCCAATGCTAGAGTAGGTTTGATTAAAACTTCTCATGGGGAAATCAATACCCCGGTATTTATGCCTGTTGGAACACAGGCATCCGTTAAGGGTATTCACCAAAGGGAACTTGAAAATGATATAAAAGCTGAAATAATTTTAGGAAATACTTATCATCTTTATTTGCGACCTGGAGTTGACGTGCTTGAAAAAGCTGGTGGTATTCACAAGTTTATGAAATGGGATAAAAATATTTTGACTGATTCAGGTGGTTATCAAGTTTATTCACTTGCTTCAAGCAGAAAAATTAATGAAAATGGGGTAGAATTTAAAAGTCACATTGATGGCAGTAAACATATTTTTACCCCAGAGCATGCAATTGAAATACAAAACTCCATTGGAGCAAATATTATTATGGCATTTGATGAATGTCCAGCTTATCCCTGTGATTATGACTATGCAAAAAACTCAATGCATTTGACTCATAGATGGTTAGATAGATGCTTATCAAAATTTAATTTTTTGGAAGGTAAGTATGGATTTAAACAAATATTTTTTCCAATAGTTCAGGGCAGCACATATAAAGATTTAAGACAAGAATCCGCAAAAGTAATATCTTCAAAAGAATGTTTTGGAAATGCAATTGGAGGGCTATCTGTAGGTGAGCCCCATGACGAAATTTATGATATGGTTGGAAATGTTTGTGAAATTTTACCTAAATCTAAGCCTAGATATTTAATGGGTGTTGGTACTCCTGCAAACCTGTTAGAAAACATATCGCTTGGAGTAGATATGTTTGATTGTGTATTACCTACAAGAAATGGTAGAAATGGAATGCTTTTTACATCAGAGGGGGTAATAAATATTAAAAATAAAAAGTGGACAAATGATTTTAGCTCAATCGACCCAGAAAATATTACTTGGGTTGATAATCACTCAAAAGCTTATCTTAAACACTTGTTTAGTGTAAATGAAATGCTAGGTAGACAAATTGCATCTATTCATAATTTAGGCTTCTACAGATTTCTAATGCAAAAAGCTAGGGATAAAATAATTGATGGAGATTTTTTAAATTGGAAAAATAAAATGATAGTTAAACTTTCAAATAGACTTTAATTGAATAAAATTGATAAATATATTCTTAAGAAGTACATTAACACGTATTTGTTGATCCAACTCCTTTTTATTCCTATTGCCATAGTTGTAAACTTAGCAGAAAATATTGATAAGTTAATTGCCAAAGAAGTTGCAATTAGTGAGATATTAGGTCATTATTATAATTTCAGTATTTATTTTTCGTTTAGCTTGTTGCCATTATTTTTATTTTTAGCAACTACATGGTTCACTTCAAAACTTTCGAATAATTCGGAAATCGTAGCTTTGTATTCATCTGGTATTTCATTAAAAAGAATTTTAAAACCTTATATGTTAGGTTCATTTATTGTTGCAGTTTTTTCACTTTACTTTGGAATGTATGTTGTTCCTGAATCAACTAAAAAATATAACGAGTTTTCATATAAATACCTCAGGGGAAACAAAAAGGCAATTGATAGTAAAAATATTTTTCGAAAAATTAATGACAGGGAGTATATTTTTCTAACTCAGTTCAATCCAAAAAATAACGTTGGAACAAATTTTACTCTTGAAAATTTTGAAGGCGAAAAAATGAATTTTAAGATTAGTGCTTCAAGTATACGTTTTCTAGATAAAGTAAATAAATTTCGTTTAAATAATTTTTCAAAAAGAACAATAACAGATTCAGTTGATGTTATTTATAATAAAAGATCTTTAGATACAATTTTTGATTTTAAAGTAGAAGATTTAACACCTGTTAACTACATCGCTGAGTCATTAAAATATAATGAGTTAATTGAGTTTATTAAAAATGAAAAATCTAAAGGCTCCGCTAATATTGACCGTTATTTGGTTGCAAAATATAAAAAATGGAGTATTCCTTTTTCAATTTTTATTTTGACTTTAATCTCCTTTGCCGTTTCATCTGAGAAAAGAAGAGGTGGTACTGGTGTAAATTTAGCGTTTGGGATAGTAGTTGCTATGGTATATGTTTTCTTTGATAAGATATTTGGAGTTTTAGCTCTACAGTCTGATTTATCGCCAATAGTAGCAGTATGGCTTCCAAATATTATTTTTGGTTTATTATCTGTTTATCTTGTTTATAATGCAAAAAGATAGTATCAAACACCACATTCATCTTCATTTTCTAGTTTTTATTGCTGGATTTACTGCAATTTTGGGAAAACTAATTACAAATTCTGCTGTATCAATAGTCTGGCACCGAATGTTTATTGCTTTAATTGTAATTTTATTATTTTGTGCCATGACTGGTAAAAAACTAAAAACATCATACCGGTTTATTCTCAAGTATTGCCTTCTTGGTTTTATAATATCTCTTCATTGGATAACATTTTTTATGTCGATTGATTATTCTAACGTTACAGTAGCACTTTCAATGATGTCAACAACTGCTTTTTTTACATCCTTTATTGAGCCATTTTTTTTTAAGCGTAAAATTATACCTTATGAATTATTATTATCATTTCTGGTGATTGCAGCTATATTTTTAATTTTAAAATCTGAGTTTAATTATTCGTTAGGAATAATTTTAGGTATATTTTCTGCTTTTTTTGCTTCAATTTTTTCTGTTTTAAATGGTCTTTTAATCAAAAATGATAACGCGTATAAAATATCATTTTTTGAATTTCTATTTGGAGTGATATTTATTTCTATTTTCTTAATTATTACAGGGAGATTGGATGATTTATTTATTGAAAGTTTTTTTTCAGTTAATTACTTATATATTTTTCTATTAGGCGTGGTTTGTACTGCTTATGCATTTATCGCCGCTGTATACTTACTTAATTATATTACTCCTTACTCTGCTGTAATAACATATAACCTAGAACCTATCTATGGAATTATCCTAGCCCTAGTTATTTTTGGAAAATCCGAACAAATGAGTTTTAACTTTTATGTGGGACTTTTATTAATATTATTCTCAGTTTTTTTAAATTTTTATTTAAAAAAATATAATAAAAAGATAAATTAATAAGATCTTTTTTATCTTTATTATCAAATAATTTATATGAATTATTTAGACTTTGAAGAACCAATTAAAGATTTAGATAAGCAATTGTTAGATTGTATTGAGTTGGGTGATAAATCTGATGTTGATGTTACTGAGACTCAAATTAAGATTCAAAAAAAAATAGATCAAACCATTAAGGAAATCTATTCTGATCTAAGCCCATGGCAAAAGGTTCAAATTTCTAGACACCCTGATCGTCCATATACTTTAGATTATATCAATTCAATTTTTGGCGAAACTTTTCTTGAGTTACATGGTGATAGGAATTATAAGGATGATAAAGCAATGGTTGGAGGGCTGGGTAAAATTAAAGACCAAACATTTATGTTTATAGGTCAACAAAAAGGACATAATACCAAGGATCGACAATATAGGAATTTTGGAATGGCGAATCCTGAGGGATACAGAAAGGCATTAAGGTTAATGAAATTGGCTGAAAAATTTGATATTCCTGTTGTTACCTTAATCGATACCCCTGGCGCATACCCAGGCCTTGAAGCTGAGGAAAGAGGTCAAGGTGAAGCAATTGCAAGAAATATTTTTGAAATGACAAGATTAACTGTTCCCATAATAACTGTGATTATAGGAGAAGGTGCCTCAGGAGGTGCTTTGGGAATTGGAGTTGGAGATGTTGTTTTAATGCTAGAAAACACCTGGTATTCGGTTATTTCACCTGAATCGTGTTCATCAATATTATGGAGAAGTTGGGAGTTCAAAGAAAAAGCTGCTGAGGCATTAAAGTTGACAGCAAAAGATATGAAAAGAATGAATTTAGTAGATAAAATTATTAAGGAGCCAGTTGGTGGAGCGCATAGAGACAAGCACAAAACTTTTGAATTAGTGAAGACAAACATAATAAAGTCTTACTCCGAATTATCATCATACTCTAAAGAAAAATTAATTTCCAATAGAATGCAAAAATATTCACAAATGGGAGTTTATCATAATTAATCTCAAGCTATTAACATTTTTTGTGTTGTTATTAACATTTTTTATGTTGATTAATTAGATTTTAAATTGTATTAAAATTAAATCATATTATTTATTTTAGATGACATGAAACAACCATCCTACAAAGACCTTAGATTTGATCCTGCTACTATAATTAACCTAGAAAAAGGTAAATTACCTCCCCAGGCTATTGATCTTGAGGAAGTTGTTTTAGGTGCCATGATGATTGATAAAAAAGGAGTTGACGAGGTTATTGATATTTTGACACCTGAATCCTTTTACAAAGAAGTTCATCAAAATATATTTGATGCTATATTTAAGCTTTTTCAAAGAAGTGAACCTATTGATTTATTAACCGTTTCTAATCAGCTCAAGAAAGATAGCACACATGAAAAAGTTGGTGGTGATTTTTATTTGATATCCTTAACCCAAAAGGTATCATCTTCTGCACATATTGAGTTTCATGCCAGAATTATTCTACAAAAGTTTATACAAAGAAGTTTAATTAAAATTTCCAATGAAATAATCTCTGATTCCTATGACGAATCAAAGGATGTATTTGATTTGTTAGATAATGCTGAATCCAAGCTCTATGATGTAACACAAGGAAATATTAAGAAATCATCAGAAACTGCACAAAGCTTGGTTATTCAAGCAAAAAACAAAATTGAATCAATTTCAAATAAAAAAGGTTTAAGTGGAATTCCCTCTGGTTTTAATAAAATTGATAAGCTTACAGCTGGCTGGCAACAGAGTGATCTTGTAATCATTGCTGCTAGGCCTGGTATGGGTAAAACAGCTTTAGCTTTATCAATGGCTTCAAATATTGCTATTGAAAATAAAATTCCATTAGCATTTTTTTCATTAGAGATGTCTTCAATTCAGTTAATTACAAGAATGATATCCTCTGAGACGGGTCTTGATTCAAATAAATTAAGGACTGGAAAACTTCAAAAACATGAATGGGAGCAACTTAACATCAGAGTAAAAAATTTAGAGAAAGCTCCATTATATATTGATGACACCCCATCTTTATCTATTTTTGATCTTCGAGCCAAAGCCAGAAGATTAGTTTCACAAAAAGATGTTAAGATTATAATTGTTGACTATTTACAGCTAATGACTGCTGGTGGTAACATGAAAATTGGAAATCGTGAACAAGAAATTTCAACTATTTCAAGGAATTTAAAGGCATTAGCAAAAGAGCTTAGTATCCCTGTAATTGCTTTGTCTCAATTGTCAAGATTGGTTGAGGGTAGAACATCTAAAAGACCTTTGCTTTCAGATTTAAGGGAATCCGGTGCAATTGAACAAGATGCTGATATAGTTTCTTTTATTTATAGACCTGAATATTATAAAATTGATACTTGGGATGATAATGATAGATCTTCAACTGAGGGAGAAGCCGAATTTATTGTTTCAAAACATAGAAATGGTGGTCTTGAAAACATTAGAATAAGATTTATTCCTAGTTTAGGAAAGTTTGAAGACTTAGACAATTTTGAATCCCCTTATGAATTTCATTCAAAGATGAATGCAGCGGCAAACGACGATACTTTCAAGGAAAATGAACAAAACGAAGAAGACTTACCTTTCTAAAAATTATTTTACTTTTTCAACAATTTTTTTAAACTCATCAGGATTATTAACAGCCAGGTCCGCAAGCACCTTTCTATTAATATCAATTTTACTTGATTTAAGTTTATTAATGAACTCTGAATAGCTTATATCATACATTCTGCATGCAGCATTTATTCTGATTATCCACAATGATCTAAAGCTCCTTTTTTTAACTCTTCTGTCTCTGTAGGCGTACTGAAGTCCTTTTTCAACTGCATTTTTTGCAACGGTCCATACATTTTTTCTACGCCCAAAATATCCTTTTGCTTGTTTTAATATTTTTTTTCTTCTGGCTCTTTTAGCTACTGAATTTACTGATCTTGGCATTTTTTATAATTTTAAATTAGGTGGTAACAAAACTCTTCTTACCTATATTTACGGTTTTTTTACCTTTATTTTAATCTTAACTGTTCTTTTACACTATTCATATCACTAGAGTGTACTAATGTGGAATGTGTCAAAGCTAATTTTCTTTTTTTTGATTTCTTTGTTAGGATATGATTTTTGAAAGCATGCTTTCTTTTTATTTTCCCTGTTCCAGTTACTTTAAACCTTTTTTTAGCGCTGGACTTTGTTTTCATTTTAGGCATAATTATTTAATTTTTTTTGGAGACATTATCATAATCATTTTTTTACTTTCTAATTTTGGAAGTTGCTCAACTTTTCCCAAACTCTCAAGATCCTGAGCTAATTTTAACAAAAGAATTTCTCCTTGATCTTTATAAATTATTGACCTTCCTTTAAAAAATACAAATGCCTTAAGTTTTGCTCCATCTTTTAAAAACTTTTCAGCATGTTTCTTCTTAAATTCATAATCATGTTCATCTGTTTGCGGACCAAATCTAATTTCTTTAACAATTACCTTTGTGGATTTAGATTTGAGCTGTTTTTCTCTTTTTTTCTGTTCATATAAGAATTTCTTATAATCTAAAACTTTACAAACAGGAGGAGATGCATTTGGAGAAATTTCAACAAGATCCATATCTAGATTATTTGCAATATCTTGAGCTTTATTTAGTGGATAAACTCCAATATCTACGTTATCCCCGACCAATCTAACCTCATTAGATTCAATTTCAGAATTTATTTTATGAGGATTTTTCTTTATTATCCTCCAGGGTCTCCTTCCCCCTCGTCTTCTTCTTATAGCTATAATTAATAATTTAAGTTAAACTTCTATTTTAATTTTATCTTTTATGATCTTGACAAAATCATTGATTTTCATTTTACCATAATCTTTTCCACCTTGACTTCTTAGGGAAATTTCATTTTTGTCTGATTCTTGTTCTCCTATTACAATCATGAAAGGGATTTTGTCAAGTTCAGCATCTCTGATTTTTTTCCCTATAGTCTCGCTTCTGCTATCAAGCAGGCCGCGAATTTCGTTATTTTCTAACAAATTTAAAACATTTTGACAGTATTTTTCATATTTGTCACTGATTGGTAAAATAATAAATTGATTTGGAGTTAACCATAAGGGTAAATTTCCAGCAGTATTTTCTAGTAAAATTGCTATAAATCTCTCTAAACTTCCAAATGGAGCCCTATGAATCATCACCGGTTTTACAGAATTATTATTTTTATCTATATATGTTAAGTTAAATCTTTCAGGTAAATTATAGTCAACTTGAATTGTACCAAGTTGCCACTTTCTACCTAATGCATCACTAACCATGAAATCAAGTTTAGGTCCATAAAATGCTGCTTCACCCTCAACAATTTTATAATCTAATTTTTTTTCTTTAACAGATTTAATTATTGCTTTTTCAGATTTTTCCCAAGCATCAATGCTCCCAATATATTTGTGCATATCTTTTGGGTCTCTTATGGAAATTTGAGCGCTATAATCATTTAAGCCCAAAGATTTAAATACATAAAGTGTTAGATCTATTACATTTTTAAATTCTTCTTCTAATTGTTCTTCTGTACAAAATATATGTGCATCATCCTGTGTAAAACCTCTTACTCTAGTTAATCCGTGTAGTTCACCACTTTGTTCATATCTGTATACCGTACCAAACTCAGCATATCTAATTGGTAAATCTTTATAGCTAAACTTTTCTGAATTATAGATTTCACAGTGATGGGGGCAATTCATTGGTTTCAAAAAGAATTCTTCGTTTTCTTTTGGTGTTTTTATTGGATGGAAACTGTCCTCTCCATATTTTTCATAATGACCAGATGTAATATAGAGTTCTTTGTTACCGATATGAGGTGTAATTACTGTTTGGTAGCCTGCTTTTTTTTGAGCTTTTTTCAAGAAATTAACTAACCTTTCTCTCAAATCAACTCCTTTTGGATGCCATAAAGGTAATCCTAGACCTACCTTATTTGAAAAAGAAAAAAGTTTAAGTCTTTTCCCAATTTTTCTGTGATCTCTTTGTTTAGCTTTCTCAATATTTTCTAAATACTCATTTAATAATTTTTGTTTTGGAAATGATATTCCGTATACCCTTGTCAATTGTTTGTTATTTTGATTTGCTCTCCAAAAGGCACCTGAAATATTCAATATTTTAACAGCCTTGATTATCGATGTATTTGGAATATGCCCCCCTTTACATAAGTCAGTAAAGTTTGAATGATCACAAAATGTAATTTCTCCGTCTTTTAGATCTTCAATCAGTTCAACTTTATATTTATTATTTTCATTTTCATAGAATTTTATAGCATCTTTTTTTGGAACGGATCTGATTGTAAAATCATGTTTTTCTCTACATATATGTAACATTCTTGCTTCAATTTTTTCAAAATCAGACTCTGAAATTTTTTGATCATTAAGATCTATATCATAATAAAATCCGTTATTAATAGCTGGACCGATTGTAAGTTTAGAATCAGGGAATAACTCTTTTATGGATTGTGCCATTACATGTGATGTAGAATGCCAAAATGCCTTCTTTCCGAGATCATCATCCCATGTGTAAAATTCTAACTTACCGTCATCATTTATTTTACTATTTATTTCAATAGTTTGATTATTAAAGCTAGCTGAAATAACATTTCTCGCAAATCCCTCACTAATGTTTTTCGCAATTTCTATTGCTAAAGATCCTTTGGGAAATTCCTTTATCGACCCATCATTTAAGCTAATACTTATCATTTAAATAAATTAATGTTTAAAATTAGGAATCATTTTTTAAAAAGTTCATTTATTATCCTAAATATTGAAGTAAATATTATTGATATCGCAATTATACAAAAAGAAATTCCCAATACAATAAGAAAAATAGAGTCATTTATTCCTCCCAAATGTATAAAAACGGGGCCAATAAAAATGGGTATGAAAGACATTAATAAAAGCTTAATATTTTTAGAAAAATTTTTACTTATCATTTGATTTGTAATTTTTTATGGCTAATCTTATGTTTTTGTACTTATAAATTAAATCTTTTGCAGAATCTTTATCAATACTGAGTATTGTTTCTACTATCCTTATTGCTCTATCATAAAGTTTATTATTTGACAATTTCATATCAATCATCTTATTATCTAAAATTCTTCCTAGTTTAATCATAACTGTGCTTGAAATCATATTAAGAATCATTTTTTGAGCCGTTCCAGCTTTCATTCTTGAACTTCCAGAAATATATTCTGGCCCAACTATTACTTCTATAGGAAAATCAGAGTATTGTGATATTTTTGTCCCTTTATTACATGTTATACATCCTGTAGTAATTCCATTTTTCTTACAATCAATTAGACCACCTAAAACATAAGGAGTTGAGCCTGAGGCTGAAATACCTACGACCATATCATTTTGATCTAAATTATATCCTAGTAAATCCTTCCATGCGTTAGTCATCGAATCCTCTGCATGCTCTTGTGATTTTCTGATAGCTATATCCCCACCAGCAATCAAACCAATAATTTTATTTTCAATTCCAAAGGTTGGTAGACATTCCGATGCATCTAGAATACCTAGTCTTCCGCTCGTTCCAGAACCAATGTAAAATAATCTTCCATCTTTTTTTAAGATTTCAAACACCTTTTTAATTAGTAGATTTATCTGGGGAAAACATTTTCTAACAGAGATTGCTACAGTACTATCTTCGTTATTAATTTCACTTATAATATTCTCAATAGACTTTTTTTCTATATCAGTATAATTGGATTCCTTTTCAGTTGTTTTGATGGCTTAAAAATATTTTAAATGTTATCAATGATATTATTTAAAAAGACAGAGGGTCGCATTATTTTATCAATAATAAAATTATCAGTTTTATAATAACCTTTTAAGTCTACGCTTTTTCCTTGTTTTGAATTAATTTCATTCATTATTTTATTTTCATTTTTCAATAGTTCTATATGAACTTTTGAAAACTCAATTTTAATTTTTCTATTTTCATTTTGTTCGCTTAAAAATTTTGACCAAAATAAAGCTAGATAAAAATGGCTACCTCTATTATCAATTTCGCCAACTTTTCTTGAAGGAGATTTATTATTTTTTAAAAGTTCTTCTATTGCTTTATTTAGACAAACTGAAAGGATTTTAGCACTTGGGTTTTTTAAGGAGATATCGTCTAATGCAACAGAAACGGCTAAAAATTCACCAAGAGAGTCCCATCTAAGATGATTTTCTTTTAAAAGTTGTTGAACATGTTTTGGTGCAGAGCCACCTGCTCCGGTTTCGAATAGTTTCCCTCCATTCATAAGAGGTACAATTGACAACATTTTTGCACTTGTCCCCAACTCTAATATCGGAAATAGATCTGTTAAATAGTCTCTTAAAACATTTCCAGAAACAGAAATGACGCTTTTCCCTTCTTTCACTTTATTTAATGTAAAAACTGTTGCATCATAGGGACTCATAATTTGTATATTCAGCATTGAGTCGTTAATTTTTTGCAATTCTTTTTTTACGACTTTAATTATTTCTAAATCATGTGGTCTATTCTTGTCTAACCAGAATATAGTTGGGAAATTTGTTTGTTTTGCTCTTGAAATTGCAAGTTTAATCCAATCTTTAATTGCATCTTTTCTGACAAGGCACATTCGCCAGATATCACCCTTATTTACAATATGTGATGCTATATTTTTTCCATCTTTTGTTTGAACTTTGATTTGTCCAGATTTTTTTATTTCAAATGTTTTGTCATGAGACCCATACTCTTCGGCTTTTTTTGCCATTAACCCTACATTTTGAACAGTCCCCATTGTTGACGGATTAAATGCACCTTTTTCCTTGCAAAAATCAATTGTTGCTTGATAGATTGAAGCATATGTACTGTCTGGAATTATAGCATTAGTATCTTTTAACTCTCCATTTCTATTCCACATTTTTCCTGAACTTTTTATCATTGCGGGCATAGATGCATCAATAATTAAATCACTTGGTACATGAAAGTTTGATATATTTTTTTCAGAATCAACCATTGCAATTTCAGCACTATTTACAAATATATCCTCCATTTCTCTTATAATTTTATTTTTTTCTTTTTTGTCAAGAGACTCAATTTTTTCATAAAAAATTGAAAGACCACTATTAAAATTTACATTTAAATCTGTAAGAATTTTTTTATTGTTTGAAATAAAATCTTTAAAATAAACCTTTAGCATATGTCCAAAAATTATAGGATCACTAACTTTCATCATTGATGCTTTTAGATGTAAAGACAAGATGATTTTTTCGTCAACACATTTTTTTATTTGTTTTTCAAAAAATTTGTGAAGTTTTTCAATATTCAAAAAACTTGTATCAATAATTGTCCCCTTGTGAACTGTAATATTTTCCTTAAGAATTGTTTTTTTATTATTATGATCATAAAAATAAATATTCAACAATTCATGTTTTTTTGATGTTTTAGATTTTTCATTGTTTCTAAAATCTCCATTACTCATAGTTGAAACATGAGTTTTTGATTTTTTTTCCCATTTACCCAATTTGTGTGGGTTGGTTTTTATGTAGTTTTTGATTGCTGATGGGACACGTCTGTCTGAATTGCCTTCTCTGAGAATCGGGTTAACTGCACTTCCTTTAATTTTATCATATATTGATTTTATAATTAATTCATTATCATTTGTAGCTTTTTCAGGGTAGTCTGGAAGTGGATATCCTTTTAATTGCAATTCAATTATTGCCTTTTTTAGCTGCGGTATAGATGCGCTAATATTAGGTAATTTAATAATATTTGCATTTGGATCTTTTACTACTTTACTTAAAAATTCTAGATCATTTTCATATTTGACTTTACTACCTAAAAAGTCGTTAAATGTTGCTAAAATCCTTGCAGACAATGATATATCTCTTGTTTCAAACTTAATTTTTGAAGATTTGGTAAATGCTTGTAAAATTGGAAGGAGCGAAGCAGTAGCTAGTGCTGGGGCTTCATCAGTTTTAGTATAAATAATTTTCAACATTAATCAATGTTTTTATAAGTTTCAAATATAAAGAATGGTTATAAAATAAATGTTAAAAATGATAATAGTTTATAAAAAAGCGAAAGCCATATTTAAGTATTGCTACTCTAATATGGCTTTCTAAATTTCGAAAATTGTTTCTGATTCTGAATTGCTTCAATGCCAGTCATATTTTCTCAATTGCTGAACTTTCTGGCTTACTCTCTTCTCAAGGAAATTTTCTGCTCTGAAGTTCTTGATTACTTATTTAAAAATGACCCTGGGGCCACATTTAATATAGGCTTATTACTTAATTTCATAATCCTCACTTACTGCTAAGTTACCCTAGCAGATGAAAAAACATTTTAATTGTGCAGGCACACTTAAATAATTTTTTCGAAGTTAATTTAAGACTTGCTTAAATCTTTCTAAGTAATCATGTTAAAGAACGTTCTTAGGATTTGACTTGCAATGCAAGCTGTTTGTCCGTTTAAGGAGTCCACTACAAATCCTGTACAATTATAATAAGTAAATGGAAAAAAATAAAATTAAAATCACGAAAGATATTAACTAGTTTTAAACTATAGTTATTAACAATTGTTAAGTAATTTAAACTCTTTTTTCTTTAATTTTTGCTTTCTTACCTGTTAGGTTTCTAAAATAAAAAATTCGGGATCTTCTAACTTTTCCTTTTTTATTTAATTCTATTTTTTGTAATGATGGTGAATTTACTGGAAATATCCTTTCTACACCTATATTTCCAGACATTTTTCTAATAGTGAAAGTTTCAGTTGCGTCTTCACCTCTTCTTTGTAATACAATACCTTTAAAGAACTGTGTTCTAGTTTTCGATCCTTCTTTAATTTCATAATAGACAGTAATTGTATCACCTGAACTGAAGGAGGGAAGCACTTTGGCTTCCTTTAAATCGTCTTGAATGTCTTTAATAATACTATTCATGATTTGAAAGTGTGTATTAGATAACGGCTGCAAATATAATTAAAAAAATAAATTGAAAAATTATTTTAAAGATTAATTTAAAGAAGTTTAGGTCTTTTTTTATGTGTTAATTCAATTGCCTTTTTATTTCTCCAATCTTCTATGTTTTTTTGGTTCCCACTTAGTAAAACACCAGGAACCTCCCAGTCTTTATATATTTTAGGTTTTGTGTACAGTGGTGGTGCAATTAAGTTGTCTTGAAACGAGTCTGTGAGAGCCGACATTTCATTTCCAAGAACCCCAGGCAATAGTCTAATAATACCATCTGCAAGAATAGCTGCTGGCAGTTCACCACCGGTTAATACAAAGTCACCAATGGAAATTTCCATACTGACTAGGTGGTCTCTAATTCTTTGATCAATTCCTTTGTAATGACCGCACAAAATTATTATGTTCTTTAAGCAAGATAATTTGTTACATAATTGCTGGCTTAGTTTTTCTCCGTCAGGAGCCATATATATAATTTCATCATATTCTGTATTTTTTTTTAAATAGTTGATGCAATTATCAATAGGTTCAATAGAAAGAACCATTCCCGAGCCACCTCCATATTGATAATCATCAACAGACTTGTAATTATTTTTTGAATAATTTCTCAGATTGTGGATATTTATTTCAACTATATTTTTTTCTAGGCCTTTTTTGATAACGGATGTATCAAATGGACCTTTCAAAATTTCAGGAACAGCAGTTATTATATCAATTTTCATTATTATCTAAAATTAAATCTTTCAATTTTATTTTTACTGGTTAATATTTCAATTGAAATAGGATCATAATAATTTCTAGTTTTTATTATATTTTCAACATCTGAAACTGATAAAATAATTTTTGAATTTATTTTTTTGATAATATCATTTTCTTTGATTCCATATTCTTCCCAATATGACTTATATTCTTGGTTAAACTCAGAAATTTTAACACCTTTTTTGATATTTCTTTCAGAAATTTCATTTTCATTCAAATTTTTTAAAATACCAATCAGATAAAAGTTTACTCTTTCATTTTTGTTAAGTTTTACTTTAACATAATTAATGGAACCATCACGCTTTAATTTAACTTCAACTATGTCATTTGGTCTTTTGGTGTTAAGATAACCCTTTAAATCAGCAAATTTTGAAATTTTTATTCCATCTATGCTTTTTACAACATCGCCAACTTTAATACCAGCAGATTTTGCTCCTGAGTCACTGTCTATCCCATTTATATAGAATCCCTCAGTATCTATTATATCTAGTTCTTTAGCTTGAAAACTATTAAGTGATGTTCCAGTTACGCCAAGAAATCCATATTGAACAATTCCGTATTCCAAAATATCCTCAATTACCTTTTTAGCAATATTACTAGGAACCGCAAAAGAGTATCCTACATAGGAGCCAGTTTGGGTCTGAATTGCTGTGTTGATACCAATTAATTCTCCTTTATTATTAATTAATGCACCTCCGGAATTTCCTGGGTTTACAGCTGCATCAGTTTGTATGTAAGATTGTGTTGTTCTCCCAGTTGGATCCAAGTTCCTTGATTTTGCTGAAATTATACCAGCAGTAACAGTGGAGGTAAGATTAAAAGGATTACCTACAGCCAAAACCCATTCACCGATTTCTGTAGAATCACTATCTCCAAAAACAGCATATTCAAAATCAGTATTAGAGTTAATTTTTAGTAGTGCAATATCATTTTGTTCATCACTTCCAATTACTTCAGCAACATATGATTGATTGTCATTTGTCGTGATATCAATTTGGTCAGAATTTTCGATAACGTGATGATTTGTAACGATATAGCCATCGGATGAAATTATTACTCCAGAACCACTTCCAATTTTGGGTCTAATTTGAGATCTACCAAATAAAAAATCTTCAATGCTAAAATCTTCATTGGACGATGATGAGCTTTTAACATGCACAACAGTATTTATAGCTTTCTTTGCTATTTCAACAAAGTTGTTTTCAGTTTTATCTAGAAAAGAAAAATTATTATTAACTGGTTTTTTTAAAGTACTTAAGAATTGCTGATTATGAATATCTCTACTATATTCATCAACAGCTCTGATAATATTCTGGTCTATATATGAATGAGCAACAAAGAATAATCCGATTAAAAAAAATGAGAATATGGATATTTTAAAAATTTTCATCAAAACATTATAAAAATAGTAATTATCAATTTTCGTGCTATTTTTTTTAACTGATATTTAACAATGTTCAACTGAGTTAAATATTTTTATCTTTGTTTAGAGATGAATCAAAAATTCTATAAATATGAGGCTGCTGGAAATGATTTTGTTCTCATTGATAATCGTCAGAAGCTATTTAACTCAAAAAACCCAAATTTAATTCGTAAAATTTGTGATAGATATTCTGGCGTGGGGTCTGATGGTTTGATACTACTTGAAAAACATAAAAATTTGGATTTTGAAATGATATATTTTAACTCTGATGGTTCCCAGTCTGGATTTTGTGCAAATGGATCAAGGTGTATAACTCATTTTGCAAATTATTTAAAAATTATCAAAAATAAAGCAAAATTTGAAGCCTCTGATGGTTTTCATGAGTCTGTTATTGATGATCTGCAAATAAAAGTTAAAATGAAAGACATAAAATTCAGTGATATTAAAAGCTATAATGATTCTAAAATGACAACTTTTATTGACTCTGGTTCTCCTCACATTATTTTCAAAACCAATAACATTGATGAACTTGATATTTTTTCTGAAACAAGCCTTAATAAAAAAAAATTCATTGAATATTTAGATGGCTTGAATTATAATTATTGGGGTCTTAATAAAAATAAAATAAAATTAAGAACATTTGAAAGAGGAGTTAATTGCGAGACTAAATCTTGTGGGTCAGGATCAGTCGCCTTAGCAGCTTTATTGAGGTTTAATTCCATTACTGAGAATGAAAATATTTTAATCTCCATGCCAGGTGGTGAATTGCAAGTTAGTCTGAGGGAAAATGATCATTCTTTTTATGATATATGGTTAAGTGGAACAGTAAAGCAGGTTTTTTCTGGAAGTTTAAAATGTTTATAAAGTGTATTTGAAGCGTATTTTTTTCTTAACAATTTTTGTCGGACTTATTTTAATGGGATCTTTTTCATTTTATGTTTATCAAGTAATGTTCTCATCCAACACTAATTTTTCAGAAAATTATATATATATCTATATTAAATCAGGGACTAATTATTCTGATTTAATTGAACAAATAAAACCTGAATTAATAAATATTGATCACTTTGATGTACTTGCGAAAAGAAAAGTGTTTAACCCCAAACCTGGAAAATATATTATTAAAAAAGACATGAGTAATAATGAAATTATTAATTCCCTGAGATCTAAAAATTTAACAGTTGATGTTGTGTTTAACAATGTTAAAAACATGAACGAATTAGCAGGAATCATTGCAAAACAAATCGAGCTTGATAGTATTTCATTTCTTGATTTTACAAAAGATACTTTTTTTAAAAATAAAGGATTTGAACCGTACAACATATTATCAATGTATATTCCAAATAGCTACAATTTTTATTGGAACACAGATGTTAGGGAGTTTAATGATCGAATGTTTGAAGAGTACACTAAGTTTTGGGAGTTTAATGATAGAAAAATAAAAGCAAAAAAAATTGGTTTATCTCAAAAAGAGGTAATGATATTAGCATCTATTGTTTATGAAGAGTCCAATGCTAATATAGATCTTCCAAGAATTGCTGGTGTATACATGAACAGATTAAATAATAATTGGAAATTACAAGCTGATCCAACTGTAAAGTATGCAGCATACCAAATGGATAAGTATAAGAGCTCAGTAATAAAAAGGGTTTTAAACAAGCATCTTAAAATCGACTCCGCTTATAATACTTATAAATTTTATGGTCTTCCACCAGGCTTAATTTCAATGCCTTCAATTCAAGCAATTGATGCTGTTCTGAATTTTGAAAGGCATAATTATTTTTTCTTTGCAGCTGATCCAGAAAGTCCTGGCAAACATAAATTTGCAAGAACTTTATCTGAACATAAAAAAAATGCTAGAAAATTGCATCGATATTTAAATAAAAAAGGTATTAAAAAATAGAAAAATCTGAGTGAAATATAAAAATAGATGGATCTTTTTTAAATTTAATTTTGTTTGTTTTCCAATGTCCTGCTGACATTGTTTTGATTCTTTGATTTTTTGAGCCAACATTTATCGCAATACATAAAAATGTTTGATCATTTAGAACTTTGATTAAATCATCGAATAGTTTTTGGTTTCTATATGGAGTTTCAATAAAAATTTGCGTTTGATTATTTTTTTTAGAATTAATTTCAAATTCCTTTATTTTTTTTATTCTTTTTTTTTCCTCTACAGGAAGATAGCCATTAAAGGAAAAATTGTTTCCGTTTAAACCTGATGCCATCATTGCTAGTAAAATTGAAGATGGACCGACTAAAGGAATTACCTTAATTTGATTTTCATGTGCATGCATAATTAACTTGGATCCTGGATCTGCAATATTAGGACACCCAGCATCTGTTAGCAAACCAATATGCTTTCCCTTTAAACATGGACTTAATTGCATTGAGGTTTCAATTGCATTTTTTTGATTTAATAATTTAAAATTTTCATCATTGATTTTTTTTGCTGGACACACCCTTTTTAAAAAACTCAATGAAACTTTAATATTTTCAACAACGAAATTATCAATGGAATTTATTATTTCTAAATTATTAATTGGTATAAAAATTTCTTCAGAAATTGAACTGGGAATTATGTAAAGATTACCTTTTATAAGAACTTGTATTAAACAGACAACTTTTTACCTAAATCTTCAACAAACTTTCTAAATTGTTTGTCAGTGGATGATAAATTATCAACAGTTTTACATGCATGTAAAACGGTAGCATGATCCCTTTTGCCAATCTGCGATCCAATACTTGCAAGGGATGCTTTTGTATACTTTTTAGCAAAAAACATTGCAAGTTGTCTAGCCTGTACAATATGTCTTTTTCTTGTTTTTGATTGTAGTGTTGGAATGTCCATTTGGAAATAATCAGAAACTATTTTTTGAATATAGTCAATAGAAATTTCTCTTTTCGAATTTTTAACAAACTTTTCAATGATTTCAGCTGCGAGAGATAGGTTTATTTCCTTTCTATTAAAAGAAGCCTGAGCAATTAAGGAAATTATTGCCCCTTCTAATTCTCTTACATTTGTTTTAATATTTTTTGCAACATAGTTAACTATATCATCATCCATTTCAATACCATCACGGTATAATTTATTTTTAAGTATAGAAACTCGTGTTTCAAAATCAGGTTTTTGTAATTCTGCAGAAAGTCCCCATTTAAATCTTGATAAAAGTCTTAGTTCAATGTCCTGCATATCAACGGGAGCTTTATCACTGGTTAGAACTACTTGTTTTCCATTTTGATGTAGGTGATTGAATATGTGGAAGAAAACATCCTGAGTTCCAGGTTTACCTGAAAAGAACTGAATATCATCAATTATTAAAGTATCAATAACCTGATAGAAGTAAATAAAGTCATTGCGATTATTCTTTTTTATAGCATCTATGTATTGTTGTGTAAATTTTTCAGCTGTTGTATATAAAACAGTTTTTTCAGGATATTTCTTTTTGATTTCTATACCAATTGCATTTGCAAGATGCGTTTTTCCTAAACCAACACCGCCAAAAATAAGAAAAGGATTGAAAGAAGTTCCACCTGGCTTATTTGAAACTGCTATACCAGCATTTCTAGCTAGTCGGTTTGAATCACCTTCCAAAAAATTTTCAAAAGTATAGTTTGGATTTAATTGAGATTCAACTTTGACATTTTTGATTCCTGGAATAATAAAAGGATTTTTTAACTCAGGAATATTTCTATTGATTGGGGTGGTAGTGTTTTGAGCTGAAAACGAACTAGTGTTTGAACTTGGTATTTTTTCTGTGAATGGTTGGGAGTTTCCAAAAGTATTCTCCATTTTAATTATATATACTAATTTGGCTTCATCGCCTAGAGATTTTTGTAAAGAAACTTTCAAAATTTTTACATAATGCTCTTCTAACCACTCATAAAAAAATTTACTAGGGACTTCTATGCTCAAAACATTATCTGCTAATTTAACAGCTTTTATTGGCTCGAACCAAGTTTTAAATGCCTGTGGTTGAATATTGTCTTTGACGAACTTTAAACAATTTAACCAAACAGAATCAGCGGTAATATTCATTTATATATAATTATAAAATTTTGAAATTAGTCCAATTTAAGATTATCATTGAATAATAACAATTCTCAAAAGTGAGTAACAAATATGTAAACAAATTTTTTAAAAAAAAAATTAAAAAGGGTT
>CENP01038704.1_pt1 | contig 26304 bp, 22 predicted proteins | sample 361281 | NCBI WGS metagenome assembly CENP01 (sample SAMEA2591122, study PRJEB7988) | marine metagenome | biome: marine biome (ENVO:00000447); feature: deep chlorophyll maximum layer (ENVO:xxxxxxxx); material: saline water (ENVO:00002010), including plankton (ENVO:xxxxxxxx) | depth 70 m | reverse complement strand
TTTTACTATGCAAAGTAAACAACGTACAGTTAAAAATAAAGTAAGGTTTGTTGGCAAAGGAATACATACTGGCCAATTATCTAATATCATAGTTGGGCCTGCCCCAACAGATAGTGGAATTGTATTCAAGAGAACAGACATAAGTTCAAAAAACAATGCAACAGTGCAGGCGATCCATACAAATGTATGTTCCACTTATTATTGCACTGAGTTGAGTAATGAAGATCAAATATCAGTGCTAACAGTGGAACATTTACTTGCAGCAATATTAGGACTTAATATTGATAATGCTGAAATATTGATTGACGGTCCAGAAGTTCCAATATTGGATGGAAGTAGTAAAATTTTTTTTGATGGATTAAAAGATGCAGGAACTACAGAGCAAAATAACACAAAAAAATTTATAAAAATTACAAAGCCAATTAGAGTATCAAATAATGCCTCATATGCAAGTTTTATGCCATATGAGGCATTATTTGTAGATGCTCAGATTGATTTCAGCCATGAAAGAATTGGTGTTCAAAGGATGGAAACAATAATAGATCAGAATACATTTCAGTCAGAAATTGTATCCTCAAGAACTTTTGGTTTTTTAGAGCATGCCGAAAAGCTAAACTCTATGGGCTATGGTCTTGGTGTGAACCTATCAAATACAATAGTTTTAACTGAAAAGAATATTATGAATACTGATGGACTTCAATATGCTGACGAGTTTGTTAGACATAAAATACTCGATATATGCGGAGATTTAAAATTAGCAAACTTTAATATAATTGGAAAATATACATCTGTATATGGAGGGCATTATCTGAACTACCTTGCTTTAGAGAAATTATTCAAAAATATAGACGCATGGGAATTAATTGAGCTGGAGGAAGATTATGTAGATACTCCAAATTCAAAAGAAAATGTGCAACAGAAGCTTGTTAATCTTTAAACTTGGATTATAATATATTTATAATGATATATTAATTTCTGTTACCTTAATGAGCCGTCTCTTAATCTTACTAATTTGTTTGTCTTTAGCATCTTGTGCTGGGGAAGAGCCATTAGAACTATATTCTCCTAGAGAATTAAATCAGATTTATGACTCAGCAGTTAATTTACTTGAAGATGAAGAATATGAGTTGGCAGCAAATGAGTTCCTTAACGTAGAGAGAGAATATCCATACTCAATATGGTCTGAAAAAGCTATTGTAATGGCGGGTTATGCCCTATACAAGGGTCGAAGGTACGAGGATAGCATAATACAGTCTAATAGATATATTCAATTGTATCCAAACGGTGACTCTACTGCATATGTAAATTATTTGATGGGGGTCTCTTATTATCTTCAAATAGCAAATTTAGGAAGAGATCAACTAAATGCAAAGAAAGCACTGAAACAGTTTAATCTTATTTTAGAAAGGTATTCTGAAACTGACTATGCTGCAGATGCTAGACTAAAGAAAGACCTTGCTATGGACCATATAGCAGGTGAAGAAATGGAAATAGGACGCTTTTATTTAAAAAAGAATTATTTTTCTGCAGCTATAAATAGATTCAAAAATGTTATTTCAAATTATCAGACAACGTCACACATAGAAGAAGCTCTTGCCAGATATGCAGAGGCTTATATGTCTATGGGGGTTTATTCAGAAGCTCAAACAGCTGCTGCCATATTAGGGTATAATTATCCAAATAGTGATTGGTATGAGTATACTTATGATCAGCTTATGAAGGGTGGAGTTAAGCCTCAAGAAAATAATAGTTCTTGGGTTAGTAAAGCCTGGGAATCTATTAGTTAGGGTTGTATATGATATTATCTCTCTCCATAAATAATGTAGTTTTTATTGATAATTTAGAAATTGATTTCAGAGAGGGACTTATTGTATTCACAGGAGAGACAGGAGCAGGTAAATCCATAATTTTAGAATCTATTTCACTGGCACTTGGTGCAAAAAGTAATCCAAGCCTTGTAAAAAATGATTGTGAGTCTTCGATAATAACTTTAGTGGTAAAAAATACACCATTCATCGAGCAAGCTTGTAAGGATTTATTGATATTAGATAATAACGAGATTTACATTAAAAGGATCCAGTTCAAGGATGGTAGAACAAAGTCTTATATTAATGATCATTTGGTTAGTCTGTCAATTATCAAATCTATATCAAGTAAAATTATTGAATTTCATGGGCAAGATCAAGACTCAACTTTCATGGATAAATCACGACATATTGATATTATTGACTCAATAGGAAGCTATCAACCTGAACTTATAACTATCGCGGGTCTATCTCTAAAAATGAGTAAACTACGAGATATGATCTCAGAGAAACACCAAAAGTTATCTGAAATATCCAATCAAAGGTCGTATTTGGAGGAAATCTGCAATGAAATTGAAGAGCTTGATCTAGATAGTAACGAAGAGAAGATACTTTTAGAAAAAAGAAAGCTTGCTATGGAAAAGTCAAAAGTTAGTGAGTCACTTGCGAATATAAAATCAATAATTCATCAAGATAGTGGTATTCAAGATCTTACCACAAAAATTTATGGAGAAATATCTAAGATTATATCTATTAAAAATGAAATGATTAATGAATTAAACGAGGACTTGTCGCAAATAGATTCTATACTAAAAAATGTCTCTTCAACCATCGAGGCAATACAGCAAGAAGTAGAATCCGAAAATAATGATATAGATATAATAGAGCAAAGGCTATTTTCAATTAAATCACTTAGTCGAAAGTATAATTTACTTTCAGAGAATCTTCATGATTATTATTTGCAAATTAAGAAGCAACTTAATTTGCTGAATAGTGATTATAATGAAATCAATAAACTTGAAGAAAATTACGCAGACCTATTAAAAGAATATCAAGCATTATCTGGAGAATTAAGTCAAAAAAGAAGAGTGGCTGCAAATGAATTTGATCAAGCAGTTCTTCAAGAACTAATTGATTTAAAGTTTCCAACCATTAGTTTTAAAAGTTTTATTGAAAAAAGTAAAATTGGGACTCGACCCGGCCCAAAAGGAGACGATATTGTTACAATAAAGATTTCAACAAGTGAAGACTCATCTCCAGATCTTATTGGTAATATTGCATCTGGTGGAGAACTCTCTAGGATTATTCTGGCAATAAAGTCTGTAATGTCAAAAAGACATCAAGTAAAGACACTAATTTTTGATGAAATAGACTCTGGTGTTAGTGGTGCGACTGCAACAGCGATTGGTAAGAAATTATCATTAATCTCCCAGGAATTGCAAATTTTTTCAGTTACACACTCACCGCAAGTTGCAGCTATTGCTCATCATCATTATTTAATTGAAAAAAAACAAAAAAATGGTGATAGCGAATCGGGGATAATCATTTCAGAATTAGACAGTAATCAAAGAACAGAAGAAATTGCAAGAATGCTATCAGGTGAGAGTATAACAGACCAAGCAAGGGAAGCCGCAAAAAGCTTACAAAATAATGATGAGTGATGTCAAAATAGAACAATTGCTCTCATGTGATATTTTGGAATTATCAGAAGTTGAGCAAGTTAATTTTTATCTTGAATTAGTCGACTTTCTTCAAGATTTAGACCGGATATATTACGACAATAATGATCCTCAGATTGACGATAATATCTATGATAAGTTGAAATCATTACACATCAAAATGATAACAGTATATCCATATTTAAAGGAACATTCGAAATATTATAGTACTGTTGGATATAAACCATCAGAAAAATTTAATAAAATTATACATAAAGTTCCAATGCTTTCATTATCAAATATATTTGATAAAGATGGATTAGAAGATTTTATTGATAAAATTCGTAAATATTTGAATGCAGAGGAGGATCAATTCATTGAGATTGTATCAGAACCAAAAATTGATGGTCTATCCGCAACAATATTATATGAAAAGGGTGTATTGACTCAGGCAGCGACAAGGGGAGATGGATATCAAGGTGAAAATGTTACAGAAAATATCAAAACAATATCAAATATTCCAAAAACAATAGATTCTCTTGATGCACCAGACCGATTTGAGATCCGCGGAGAAATTTATATGACTAAATCAGATTTTATTAAGTTAAATAATAAGATGGTATCAGAAGGAAAACAGACATATGTTAACCCAAGGAATACAGCTGCTGGTTCATTGAGACACATTGACCCAAATGTGACTTATTCAAGAAATCTGAAGTTTTTTGCATATACATGGGGAGATTTATCAAAAATACCCTGTTCGACTCACTTTGATATGATTAATTTATTCAAAAGATGGGGTTTTCAAGTAAGTCCTTATACCAAAAATAATAAATCATTAAATCAGATATATGAGTCATATTTAGAGATGAATAACTTAAGGTCATCACTTGATTACGATATAGATGGGGTAGTCTACAAGGTAAACTCAATTGAATTACAGAATAGGCTTGGTTTTATTTCAAGATCGCCAAGGTGGGCAATAGCACATAAATTTGAGGCTGAAAAGGCAATAACGAGAATCCTTGATATTGAAGTGCAAGTTGGAAGAACTGGATCTTTAACCCCAGTTGCAAAATTAGAACCTGTAAACATTGGTGGTGTATTGGTAAAAAATGCTACGCTACATAATGAAGATTTCATCAAAGGTATTAATAGTGAAGGTTTGTCTATAAGAGAGGGAGTTGATATTAGGATTAATGATTTAGTTGAAATAATTAGATCTGGTGACGTAATCCCAAAGGTAATTAGCGTTGATAAAGATGCAAGAAATAAGGAAACAGAAGAGTTTATTTTTCCGATCCAGTGTCCTGTCTGTAAAAGCCCGGCAATTAAAGAACGAAGTGAAGTCACCGGAAAGATGTCCTCAACAAGAAGATGTACGGGCGGACTATATTGTGAAAGTCAAATCTTGGGTTGCCTTGAATTTTTTGTATCTAGGAATGCCATGAATATTGAAGGTCTTGGTGGGAAAACAATGCAACTTTTTTTTGATAATAACTTTGTCATTTCACCATCTGATATATTTACACTGGAGGCTCGCCAGAGGAATAAGGAAATAAATATTCTATCATTGGACGGGTGGGGGGATTTATCAATGAATAATCTGTTTAGTAATATAAATGAGAGAAGATCAGTAACATTAGATAAATTAATTTATTCACTAGGCATAAGACATGTTGGAATAAATACTTCCAAATTAATAGCACAACAATTAAATTCTCTACAAAACTTATATGAAATAATAGCGGAAGCCAACAATGATTATAATAAAATTCTAAATTTTCTGACCGATATTGATGGTCTTGGAAAGGTAGCAATAGAGTCATTCTTAACATTTTTAACGAATGAAGAAAATTTACAAATACTAAAGAGATTATCAGATGAGATTGAGGTGAGAGACCTCGATATAGTCATAAACCCTAACTCAGTAGTTCAAGGTTTAAATATAGTTTTTACCGGAAAATTTAATGGAATGTCCCGCTCGGAGGCAAAGGATAATGCTGAAAGAATGGGGGCAAAAGTATTAAGCTCGGTAACATCACGTACTGATTTACTTATTATTGGAGATGAGCCTGGCTCAAAGCTAAAAAAAGCAAAGGAACTTGAAATAAAAATAGTAACTGAATTAGAGTGGCTTGATATTGTTAAGGGTTAAATCTCTGAAGTTATTTTATTAATCCAATAGACTGTGTCTCCTCCGATTTGAGGAATAATTTTTTCTCTCACTCGCACGTGATATTGATTAATCCATTCAATCTCTGTTGCATCCAATAATTCTTTATCAATTAAATCTTTATCAAGAGGAGCGAATGATATAATTTCAAAATAAAGATTTTCTTCGATAGTCATATCTTTCTCTTTTTTTAGGAGCATCAAGTTTTCAATTCTAATACCAAACTTATTTTCTAGATAAATACCGGGCTCATTAGAAAAAACCATACCTTCATCAAAATACTTATTATTATCCATTGGAGATATTGATTGAGGTCCTTCATGAACCGATAGAACGGATCCAACACCGTGTCCTGTGCCATGGTTGTAGTTATATCCGAACTTCGTAATTACTTCTCTCGCTATTAAGTCAAGATCTCTTCCTGAAAAATTATTATTGAATTTTATATTTGCAAGCGCGATATGTGCTTTGAGAGTAATCGTATATAATTCCTTCATCATTTTAGAGGGATTGCCTATTGCAATTGTTCTTGTAATATCTGTGGTACCGAATTTATATTGTCCACCTGAGTCAATTAATAATATTCCCTTATTATGTATAAACTTATTTGTTTTTCTAGACGCAGAGTAATGAATTATAGCGCTATTTTCATTTAATCCTACTATTGCTGGGAAACTTGGACCTAAATAATCTCTGTTATTAAATTTTCTAACTTCAGTGCTCTTCTTTGTAATAGTTACTTCATCAATATTTGGATTATCTATATTAGATTTTATCCAATATAGAAGTTTACAAATTGCTGAGCCATCTTGAATATTTGCTTCAATCATACCTTCGATTTCAACATTATTTTTTATGGCCAGGTGAATAGATAAATTTGGTAATTCACTAATTTGCATAGATAATTCTAAGAATTTATTGAAATAAAAATACGAAATATATTTTTTATCTAATAATATAGATTTTACTCCATTCATGCTCTCTGATAAGTGCTCACCAAATAAATTAATATCACATATTTTTATGGGCGAGATTCCAAAGTCTAAAAGTTTGGGGTTGGTCAACTCTTTATCCAAATAGATATAGCAGCATCTATGAGTAATAATTGCAATCGCTGGTACTGAAGGAGTATATTTCTTTTTATAGCATCTCAGATTCAGAAGCCAGGATATAAATTCTTTATCTTGGCAAAATATTGCGATATCTGAGGTCTTCATATATTTACTTCTTATTTGGTCAAGTTTATATTTAAATTCGATTCCGCAATATTCTTTTTTGTGATGCACAATATCAAATATTCTTTGATTGGGACTATACTTGGATATTCTATCCACCAAGTTATAGTTTAGAGGTTTAAGAGTTATTTTTTTGTCCTTTAACCCATTTCTGAATTTCACAACTTCATCATAGGAATGAATTTTGGGATCAAAGCCAATGATGCTATTGTCTTTTAAATTAGCCTTAAGCCAGTCTATCTGACTCTGAAAATTAAAGACATTTACTTCTATATTGTATTCATCAACTTCTATCTTTGCTTGAGTTGTGTATCTCCCATCAACAAAAATACTATTATTTTCAATCCCAATAAATAAAATACCTGCTGAACCTGAGAAATTAGAGAGGAATTTTATCCTCTTTTCATTGGGTCTTAAATCACTATCTAAAAAATTATTTTTCATCGGCACTAAATATGCACTAATTCCCTCAGATAGCATCAGGCGTCGTAATTCGCTTATTTTTTTATTTATTTTCATATCAATATGACTTGTCTTTCAAATCGTTTATAATTGTATTTGCAGGTATACCATTATTTGACTTGCAAAAAATGCATATCTAACATACGTTTTTTATGCTTTTAAGTGAGTGTTTGATTACATATATTCCAATCATACAATTTTTAATCTATCAAATTAACAAAATTATACCAACTGAAAGGAAAAAAATGAACTTTGTATATAAATACGCACTAAATATTGCATCAAAATATTCAAACTATAGGAATAATGTATCACAAGAGGCAGAACTAAGTCATTTGTCAGATAAAATTCTACAAGATATCGGTGTATCAAGAGCATCCATTCACAGTGTCATCTGGAAGTAACTATATGGTGCTTTTTAGCACCAATGTTACCCAATTATTTACGATAAACCTTTTGACGATTATTATACCTAAATTTCGAAAATTTGCTTCGATCGATCTCTTTTGATTAACATTGAAGCCAGAAAGAATAATAAACCCTTTTTTATCTAGCATATTGCTTATTTCATTTCTGATTTTATTAATGGTATTTGAATAAATATTAACGACAATCAAATCAAATTTACTATTTGTAGTAATTTTTTCTGGTGATTTTACAACATCATTGTATTTTGATGTTACATATGTGGATACATTATTATTTTTAGCGTTAGTATTTGCTGCAATAACAGCATTGTTGTCATTATCAACGGCAAGAACTTTAGACTTCCATAATTTTGCTCCGATAATTGCAAGTAAACCAGTACCAGAGCCAATATCTAATATTTGTTCAACATTATTATTATATTTACTTATATAGAGCATTGCCCTGACACAGCCTATTGTGGTCTCATGGTGACCTGTTCCAAATGCAATGCTCTCATTGATGACAATGTCAATTTTCTTATATTTATTCTTTGGATAATTATCATTATGTATACTCAAGCTATTCAGGGAGACTGGCTTTAAGCTTTTCTGATTTTCTGCCACCCAGTTCTTTGGTTCCAAATTTTTTTGTGTATAGGAGATACCTTCACCAAATATATTTTTTAATATATTTTTTATTAAATGTTCTTTTGACTCTAAAAATAATATATTTACGTAGGAAATATCTTCTGATTGAAATGTAGATATGGATATGACTTTATCATCCAAGAGAGTATCCTCAATATCATTAATATCAATATCAGATTTTAATTGTACTTCGATTAGATTAGGCATTTTTTACCAATTCAAGGTAAGATGAAAGTACAATTTTTTTTCCTGCTTTCTCAAAATCAACTTCGATTCTATCATCATCATTACCCAGAACAAAACCATATCCAAATTTTTGATGAAACACTCTTTGGTTTTGTTCAATATACACATTTTCATCAGGTGTAATATTGTCATAATCACCTTCTATAATATGACCCGCTGACTGTAATCGCTCTAATACTGTCATTTTTTTTGTATGAGGTCTGCTATATCGATCATTAAATCTATTGTCGACGCTATTGTCTGTATAAATGATATCTTGCTCGACAAATTCCTTTGATATTTCATCTAAGAACCTTGATGGTATCGATTGTGACCAATTGCCATATATCCTTCTATTTTGAGCGTGTAATAATTGTAAATTGTTTTTTGCTCTTGTTAACCCAACATGTGCAAGCCTTCTTTCTTCCTCAAGTCCAACGTTTCCCTTTTCATCTAACGCTCTTTGATTAGGAAAAACCCCTTCTTCCAGGCCTGGAATAAATACAATGTCAAACTCAAGTCCTTTAGCTGAATGCAGCGTCATTATGTTAACTTTATCAATTGTTTCGTCATTCTCAATTTCGAGTACAAGTGATATGTGCTCTAAAAAATCATTGAGTGAGTTAAACTCGGATATTTGACCAATTAGCTCCTTTATATTTTCTATTCGAGAGGCTGATGTGGGTGATTTATCATTTTCCCACATTGCAATATAACCTGACTCTTCTAATATAATTTGTGTTAGATTTACGTGGTCCATACTTCCATTTTTTTCTATCCAGCTATCTAGCATTAGAATAAGATTTTTTAGTTGCATTCTTGTGTTGGGTTTTATTTCATCAGTTAGGATTAGCTTTTTTGAAGCTTGATATAATGAAATATTAAGAGATCTAGACGTTTCGGTAAGTAGTCGTAATGTCGTTTCGCCTATACCACGTCTTGGTGTATTAATTATTCGTTCAAATTTTATATCATTATCGGCATTCAAAACTAATTGGAGATAAGCAATAACATCTCTAATTTCTTGTCTTTCATAAAATCTTGGCCCACCAATAACTCTATAAGGTATGTTATCTATGATAAATCTATCTTCGAATTCTCGCATTTGAAAACTTGCTCTGACTAATATAGCAATTTCATTCAAATTATTTTGTTTTTGTTTTTGTATCTCTATTTCATTGGATACATATCTAGCTTCATCTTCAGCATTCCATAAACTACGAATCTTTACCTTATTTCCACTATCTGGAGAATATGCTGATAAATCTTTGCCAAGTCGGTCTTGATTGTAAGATATTAAGCTTCTAGCCGCTCCTAGAATATTTTTTGTCGAGCGATAATTTGTTTCTAATCTAATAATCTTCGCTCCCTCAAAATCTCTTTCAAAATTCAAAATATTGTTGACGTCAGCACCCCTCCATCCGTAAATTGATTGATCGTCATCTCCCACACACGCAATATTTTTATTTTTTTGAGATAAAAGTCGAAGAAATAGATATTGCACTGTGTTTGTATCTTGATATTCATCAACCAAAATATATGAAAATATTGACTGATACCTGTCTAATAATGCACTATTATTTTGAAGCATTTTTAGTGGAAGTAGAAGTAAATCTCCAAAATCAACACAGTTTAATTTGATTAAACGTTGCTGGTAATTCTTGTAAATATTAATACTTTTTTCTTGACCAATCGCATCAATTGCATGGTCTGCTATTTTTTCTGGCGTCAAGCCTTTATTTTTCCATCCTTCGATATGGGATAAAAAAAATCTTGGTGGAAAATGTTTATCGTCAATTCCTGCAAGCTTTATAACTTCTTTTATTACTTTTAACTGATCATCTGTGTCCAATATTGTAAAATCACTTTTTAAGTTTGCCTGTTCAGCATGCACTCTAAGCAGTTTTGCGCCAATTGAATGGAAAGTTCCTAACCAGTTCATTCCTTCGATAGCATTCCCTATGATTTTACCTATTCGGAATTGCATTTCCTTTGCAGCTTTATTCGTAAAGGTCACGGCCAAAATATTGGAAGGGAATGACTTTTTTGTATATATAATATGTGCAAGTCGGGACGTAAGGACTTTTGTTTTTCCCGTTCCAGCTCCAGCCAAAATCAAAAGTGGTCCTTCGGTTTCTAGCACAGCTTTTTTCTGTGCTTCGTTCAGATCATTTAAATAATCATTAATCATGTGTCAATAATATTTATATGAATGATTCATGCAATAGAATAATTATACTTATGAATGTTTTAAACTAGGGATTTTTTTGATAATTTTATCAAATAATTCAAAGCATATACTCTGATTTCTGACGCAAGATTATTTCCATTTTTTTCTTTGTCTATAAGTTCAATAACCCCAGATATTGAAAGACCCTTTTCTATGGAAATATTATCAATTATATCCCAATATTCAGGCTCAAGAGATACACTAGTTTTATGCTTTGAGATTGTTATAGATCTTTTTTCCATCTATTTATATCATCTTACTTGGGTCGACTAAGTGATCATATTCTATTTCATCAATATAACCTGATTTCAATGCTTCTTCTCTTAAACTTGTGTTATTCTTATGAGCTTTTTTGGCAAGCTCCGCTGCCTTATCATAGCCAATTTTGGGTGCTAAAGCTGTAACTAACATCAAGGATCTTTCAACGTTTATTTTTATATTTTCTAGTCGTGGTTCTAATCCATTTAGACAATTTTTTTCAAAAGACATCACAGCATCAGTCATAAGTTTCACAGATTGAAGGAAATTATAAGCCATCATTGGATTGAAAACATTTAATTGAAAATGGCCTTGGCTTCCAGCAATTGAGAGTGCATTATTATTTCCAAAAATATGAAGACATACTTGAGTTAATGACTCGCATTGAGTTGGGTTAACTTTTCCTGGCATTATGGACGAACCTGGTTCATTTTCAGGAAGCGATAATTCTCCTAGACCTGCTCTTGGTCCACTACCCAGAAACCGAATATCATTGGCAATTTTAAAAAGAGATCCAGCTACAGTGTTTATTGCTCCATGAGACATAACCATGGCATCATGAGCCGACAGTGCTTCAAATTTATTATTAGCAGATGTAAATTGTTTATTTGTAATCCTTGAAATTTCTTTTGCTATTTTTTCTCCAAAATCTTTTGGCGAGTTTAGACCAGTTCCAACTGCTGTTCCGCCTTGAGCTAACTCCATAATTCCTGGCAATGTATTTGTAATTCTTTCAATTCCGTTTTCAATTTGCTTTGCGTAACCAGAAAACTCTTGACCAAGTGTCAATGGTGTTGCGTCCTGTGTATGCGTTCTTCCAATTTTTATAATACTTTGCCAACTTTTTGCTTTTTCATTTAATTTTTTAGCAATTGATCCAAGGGCGGGAATTAAGTGATCAATAATTTCTGTTGAACTCGCGATGTACATTGCTGTTGGGTATGTGTCATTTGATGATTGCGACATATTACAATGGTCATTAGGGTGAACTGGGCTCTTTGATCCCATAATACCTCCCATTATTTGTATTGCCCTGTTTGAGATAACTTCATTAGCATTCATATTCGATTGGGTGCCAGAGCCTGTTTGCCAGACGACAAGTGGAAAATGTTCGGAGAGTTTACCATCTATAACTTCTTGTGCTGCTTGAATAATAGAATTCCCGATTTCTTCATTTAGATTACCATTGTCAATATTAACTTGCGCAGCAGCAGCTTTGATTACACCGAGAGCTTTAATTATAGATTCTGGCTGCTTTTCCCATCCAATTTTAAAGTTTTCGATAGATCTTTGCGATTGGGCACCCCAATATTTTTCAGCATCCACTTCTATTTCACCAAAAGTATCAGTTTCTATTCTTGTTTTCATATGATCCTCATTTTTTTAAATCTTTTTTAAATTGATTAAGCGATATTACTTGTCCACTATTTGTTTCGTTTCCATTTAATATATTCGGTTGATGTGGATCTTGGGTCTCATGATTTACTTTTATAGTATTATTTTTGGAGGGTATAGTTTGCTCATAATTTCCGGTATTTAGATCTAAACCAAAATTAACAGATGGATCGAAGAATTTTCTTATGGCTTTATAGGGAACAACTATTCGCTCAGGATTATTTTCGAAATGTAGTGTGACAGCAAACATATTGCTTTTAACATCAAGTTCACTAAATTGATGTTGTAGAACTATAGTCATTTCTTCAGGAAATTTTTGAAGAAGATTTAGGGATAGATCAACTCCATCAAATTTTGTATCAAATGTAATATAAAAATGATGGTCTCCTGGAAAGCCTGAATTTTTCTTCACAAATAACAATGCCTCTTCAATTACTAAAAACATTGATTTATTTACTATTTTATTATATCCAATATGATCTTTGGTCATTAATATCGAGCATCATTTTTATCAGTTCTTTTAATCATAAACAAAAATATTAAAAATAAAATGATATACTGATTTATATTTATTAAATGCAGTTAATTACTCTTATTAAATCATCACGAACAGAGATTATTAACTATAATAAACAATAAATTAATAAAAATTGGTAGTCAATTATCAGACAAATTAGTTTTTTCTTTTTTAGTCACTAGTTAACCTCATCTAGTTAAAAAACAGTCAATAATTTTAAGGGGCGTTCTGTTGCCAGGTGCCCCCAGACCCCGCCTTGACTTGCTAGAGCCAAGGACTTAAGTTTCGGTGCTCAAGCTGCTATGCAGCTACTGCGACCGGAGCATAGTTGTCGTTTGCAACTATAAAATTAGCCCGATAACGGTGGTACTATACCGAGTAAAAGAATGCCTTTTACACTCTCGTCGATCCTATTTCGCCCCCATAAAAATTTATTGGTGGAGGCGCCGGGTACCGCCCCCGGGTCCGATAAGTTTATTTTGACGCCTATTTATTACCATAGCTGAAACAGCTTGATCATCATAATATTAAAACAAACACAAAGAAAGTGTATTATAAATTTATTTCATACTTCGCAATTTTAAATGAATCAGTCATAATAATAACATGAAAGAATATTTAAATTTATTAGAACATATTATCAATACAGGTGTTGAAAAAGGAGATAGAACTGGAACTGGAACTCTATCAGTCTTTGGTTACCAAATGAGATTTAATTTACAAGATGGTTTTCCCTTGGTAACAACCAAAAAGCTCCATTTGAAGTCAATTATACACGAATTATTGTGGTTTTTATCTGGTGATACAAATATAAAATATTTGAAAGAGAATGGTGTATCAATATGGGACGATTGGGCAGATGATGATGGAAATCTTGGTCCAGTTTATGGCAAGCAATGGCGCTCTTGGTCAGGTCCTGATAATATTACAATTGATCAAATTACAACTTTGATAAGTAATTTAATTAATAATCCAGAATCTAGAAGACATATTATATCGGCTTGGAATGTTACTGATGTTGAAAATATGGCCTTACCACCTTGTCATTGTCTTTTTCAATTTTATGTTTCAAATAAGAAATTAAGTTGCCATCTTTACCAAAGATCGGCGGATGTTTTTTTAGGAGTACCTTTCAACATTGCATCATATGCTCTTCTCACTAGCATGATTGCACAAATCACCAATTATGACTTAGGTGATTTCATAATCACATTTGGTGATGCGCATATCTATAAGAATCACTTAGATCAGGTTAAGCTCCAATTACAGAGGAAACCATATCAATTACCCTCCCTTGAATTAAATAAGAATGTAAAAAGCTTATTTGATTTTTCATTTGAAGATATTACAATTTTAGATTACGAAGCGCATCCACATATTAAAGCAAAAGTCGCCGTATGAATATAGTTTCTATTATTGTAGCCTATGATCCAAATTATTTAATCGGCCGTGATGGGAAATTACCATGGCACATATCCAATGATCTAAAATATTTCAAAAAATTAACAATGGGAAATCCTGTAATAATGGGAAGAAAAACCTATGAGTCGATCGGCAGACCATTACCAAATCGTTATAATATAATTGTGACAAGAGATAAAAATTTTACACAAGATAATTGTTCCATTCAATATTCCTTAGAAGATGCAGTTATAAAGGCTAAAAACTATTGTGAGGCTAATAATTGTGAAGAGATATTCATAATTGGTGGCTCAGATATATACAATCAATCCATTAATATTATTAAAAGGGCATATATTACTGAGGTGCACAAAGAGTTTGAAGGAGACTCTTTTTTCCAGCCACTTGGTAGTGAATGGATAGAAATTACACGTCAATATCAGGGTAATGAAATTGATGAAATTCCTCACTCTTTTGTCGTATTTGAGAAGAATGGAGACTAATATTGAATAATTTCACCTAATTGTTCAAAAAGACTTTAAATTATTTTACAGAATACCCATCTTGTAATAGTGTGAACATTAACACTGCAAAGGAATTTACAAAATGTCATGGGATAACGACAACAACAACGGACCCTGGGGAAGAGGACCACGTGGTGGAGGAAACTTCGATAATAAGGATTTAGATAAATTATTATCATCACTGCGCAATAGTTTTGGCAGATTCTCCTCTAAAACTCCAGATGGAAAAATTAATAAAAAAAACTGGTTATTATTCATTCTAATTGCAATAGCCATATGGGGAGCAACTGGTGTATACAGAGTCCAGCCAGATGAGCAGGGAATCGTTTTAAGGTTTGGCGAATATATTCGTTCAACACCAGATGGTTTGCATTATCATTTACCATTCCCAATTGAGAATGTATTAAAACCAAAAGTAACAAGAGAGAACCAAGTTGAAGTTGGCATAAGGACTTCATCACAATCTTCAATTGGTAGAGGTTCAATCGGTCGGGATGTTCCCGAAGAGAGTTTAATGCTGACTGGTGATGAGAATATTGTTGATGTAGATTTTTCAGTACAGTGGGTTATCAGTGATGCAGCTGACTACTTATTTAATATACAAAATCAGGAGTCAACTGTGAAAGCTGTTGCTGAAAGTGCAATGCGAGAAGTTATAGGTAGTTCTGATCTTGAACAGATTCTTACTGGAGGAAGAGAAAAAAATGAACAAGCTGTAAGAGACTTAATGCAAAAAACATTAGATGAATATGAAGCAGGTATACTAGTTAGGCGTGTTCAACTGCAAAAGGTTGACCCACCAGCCGCTGTTATTGATGCTTTCCGAGATGTACAAGCAGCCAGAGCTGACCAAGAAAGGCTTAGGAATGAGGCTGAAGCCTATACAAATAGGATTATACCCGCAGCAAGAGGTGAATCAGCTCAACTAATACAAGCAGCAGAGGCCTATAGAGATACCGTGGTAGCAGACGCAGAGGGGCAAGCAGCACGTTTCAACTCTGTTTATGAAGAGTATAAAAAAGCTCCAGAAGTGACAAGACAAAGGATGTATTTAGAGACTATCGAAAGAGTTTACGGAGGTATGGATAAAATTATTATCGATCAAGACGATGAGGGTAATAATTCTGGTGTAGTTCCATATTTACCTCTAGATCAATTACAAAAAAGACAAGATAATGAGGAAATCCAATGATTAAAAAAATAGGATTAACGGGGCTAATAATATTAATAGTTGGATTTACGGTATTATTTTTTAGTTCAGCATTCACTGTACATCAAACTCAACAGGCTTTAATATTGAGGTTTGGGGAAGCAATCAGAATTGTTACCGAGCCGGGTTTGAATTTCAAGATGCCAATAGCTGATGATGCTGTTTTCATTGATAAAAGAATTTTAGACCTCGATTCTGAGTCACAAGAAGTTATAGCTTCTGATCAAAAGAGGCTTGTTGTAGATGCTTACTCGAGATATCGAATTACTGATGCTTTGAAATATTTTCAATCTGTTCAAACATCTACTAGAGCAAACGCAAGGTTGTCTCAAATTTTAAATTCTGCCGTCAGAAGAGTTCTGGGAGAATCAACATTTGAGGAAATTGTTCGTGATAAAAGACCTGAGTTAATGAAAAGAATAACCGAGCAAGTAAATAAAGAGGCAGCCTCACTCGGTATGTCAATTATAGATGTTAAAATACGTAGAGCTGACCTTCCAGAAGCAAACAGCCAAGCTGTCTACAGAAGAATGCAGACCGCTCGTACAAAAGAAGCTAATGACATAAGAGCGCGAGGACAAGAGCAGGCCCTGATTATTACATCAAGAGCAGACAGAGAGTCTAAGATAATTATTGCTGATGCTAATAAGATATCTGAGATTACACGTGGTGAAGGAGATGGAGAAAGAAACAATATCTATGCCGAATCTTATGGTCAAGATCCTGAGTTTTTCAAATTTTACAGGTCTATGATAGCTTACGAAGAGAGCTTGAACTCAGATGATACTCGACTTGTAATAACTCCGGACTCAGATTTTTTTAATTATTTCAAGGACCCACTAGGTAATAAATAATAATCATATGGAAATCATCCTATCAGCAATCGCTTTGTTTTTGTTATTTGAAGGTTCCCTATATGCGATATTTCCCTCTAAAACAAAGGGGATGATCAAAATGATTTTAGAATTACCAATAGATACGCTTAGAATTTTTGGATTAGTAATGGTCGTTATAGGTGCCGCCATATTGTTCGTAATATAAAAACATAATTTTGACAAAATATTAGTATTTGTTGTAACGGTTCTAATATTTCTTAAAAGGTAAAATTTGATGAAAAAATATCTACAAACAAGTATATACATGCTGGCAATATATATAAGCTGCATTTCAATTTCTATGGCGAATAGCTATCCTGATTTTACTGAGATTGCTGAAATTTATGCTGATTCAGTGGTCAATATATCCACAAAGCAAAATATTGAGAATAGGGATCCTTTCAATGGGATTGATCCAGAGGAGATCCCAGATGTATTTAGAGAATATTATGAAAAAAATAAAAGCCCGCAGCAACAAAAGAAAGTTAGCTCTCTGGGTTCCGGCTTTGTTATTGATAATGAAGGTATTGTTGTTACAAACGCTCATGTGATTAAGGATGCGGATGAAGTAGATATTACTTTTTCAAATGGAATTATTCTCTCTGCTGAAATAATTGGTCAGGACCCAAAAACAGATATAGCTGTTTTAAAAGTTAAGCCACAAATAGATCAAGACTTATTGGCATTAGAGTTTGGTGATTCTGATAAGCTCAAAGTTGGTGAATGGGTTGTAGCTATTGGAAATCCATTTGGTTTAGGTGGAACGGTAACAGCTGGTATTGTATCAGCAAAAAATAGAGATATTAGAGCTGGACCTTATGATAATTTTATACAAACAGATGCAGCGATCAATAGTGGAAATAGTGGCGGTCCGTTATTTAATAAGAATGGTCAAGTTGTTGGCATAAATTCGGCTATAATTTCAAGGAGTGGCGGATCTGTTGGGATTGGATTTGCAATTCCAGCGAAGACTGCAATTGCAATCGTCGATCAACTTCTTGAATTTGGCGAAACAAAACGGGGTTGGTTAGGAGTTCGGATTCAAGAAGTAACAGATGATATTGCCGATAGTCTTGGCCTTGATGGTGCCAGAGGAGCATTAGTAGTTAGTGTAGATGAAAAAAGCCCAGCACAACTATCTGGGATTAAATCAGGTGATATTATTACAAAGTTCAACAATATTCCAGTTAATGTCATGAGGGAATTACCAAGAATTGTTGCTGAGACAAAAGTTGGTAGCAAAGTTGAGGTTGAAGTTTGGCGAAATAATAGGGCAGTCAATAAGTATGTTGTTGTTGAAAGATTAAATGAGATTATTCTAACCGAGGCAGACATTGATGAAGAATCTGATAATGATAAATCCGAAGATACCTCCATATTAAATTTAGGGTTCGCTCTAAGTAAAATAAGTAGAGAACTCTCAGAGGCTTACGATTTCAATTTAAATCAAAAGGGGCTGGTCGTTACAAAAGTGGAGGCTGAATCAGATGCATATGTCAGAGGGTTGCGCGAAGGTGATGTAATTAATGTTATTAATGAACCTGAGCTATACAGCAAGGAACAATTTATACGTATTGTTGATAAATATAGAAATGCAAATAGAAACTTACTTCTAATTAAAGTGGTTCGTGGAAAGAATATGATTAGAGTTTTCCCAATTGATATAAAAACAGATTAGTTATAAAAATCTATTTTTGGAACTCCAATAAAATATAAAATACTTTCTAAATTAGTATAGTTTATTTGGCCATTAGAATGTTGTTTCAATATTTCTTTAGCTTTGTATGAAATGCCCAAACCTGCTGCATTTATCATTTCTATATCATTTGCTCCATCACCCACTGCAATGACATCATTTCTATCAACTTTAAGCCTTCTAACCGTATCATTTAGAACTTTTTTCTTAGAAGAACCGTCTATAATTGGTGAAAGAAGTTTACCTGTTAGATATTTATCATTTACTTCTAAAGTATTTGCATAATTCTCATCAAACCCAAGCTTTTTTGATAATTTATCAGTGAAAAAGGTAAAACCACCAGATACAAGTATTGTTCTAATATTCATCTTTTTCAAGGTTTTCAATAAAGTATCTGCACCATCTGTAATTTGAATTTTATTATTATATATTTCATTTAATGCTTCTAATTTTATACCTTTGAGTAAAGAAACCCTTCTTTTTAAGGCTTCTTCAAAAGGAATATGACCTTCCATAGACATTTTTGTTATACCGATAACTTCCTCTTGAATATCGGCGTAGTAGGCAATTTCATCAATACATTCTTGCTTTATTATGGTTGAATCCATATCTGACATAAATATTTTTTTCTTCCTATCTTTTTTATTTTGAATAGACCAATCATACTCGAAGCTATTTAGCAACTTACTCAGGCGCACCATTGTATCAGAAGATATCTCATGACCAGCCTTTGTACTAAATGAAATATCACAGGCAATATTTTCATTTAACCAAATTTTTGCAGTTTTGACTTTTATCAAGTACTCAATTGCTTCAATTCTTAAGGGTGTTATAATGTTATTATTATTAGATACTAGAGTTAATATTTTTTCCATTTTTTACAACAAGACGTCGATTTAGATGATTAATTATAACGCAATTCTTATTTCAGGTCCAACAGCTTCTGGTAAATCAAATCTTGCATTAGACATCGCAAAAAAATGTAATGGAGTTATCATTAATGCAGACTCAATGCAGGTATATAATGACCTTTCCATTATCACGGCAAAACCAACAGTTTATCAAATGTCGCTTGTCCCTCATTTTTTATATGGATTTATTGACTCAAGAATAAGATTTTCTGTAGGTGACTGGTTAAAAACTATTGAAAGCTTATTAATATTTCTAAACAAAATGAAGATTGTTCCGATAATTGTAGGAGGTACGGGCTTGTATTTTGCAGGTTTATTTGGAGAAGTATCAACTATCCCTCAAATAAATCAAGAAACGAGATTAAAATGGCAAAAAATACAAGATAATGATGGTTTGGAATATATATACCGTTTTCTTCAAAAAAATGATCCATTAGCAGCAAATTCAATTAATGTGAATGACAAAGCTAGAATAATCAGAGCTTCAGAGGTATTTGACCAAACAGGCAAATCAATTAAGGAGTGGCAGAAGAATACGGGAGAAATATTAGTAAAAGGAGATAATATAAAGAAAATTTATGTATGTCCGAGTAAAGAAAAAATACATAACAATATCTCGACTCGAATAGAAAGTATGCTTGAGAGTGATGAATTTTTTGATGAAATTAAAATACTGAAAGAAAAAAATATTCCATTATCATATCCATCCATGAAAGCAATTGGAGTCAGAGAAGTAATTGAGTATTTGGAGGGGAATAATAGTCTTGAGGAATTAAAGATAAAAATAAATAATCAAACCAAAAGATATGCAAAAAGACAAATAACATGGGCAAAGAAGAAAATGAATGATTGGGATTGGTTTGAAAATACGGAAGATTTTTTTTTAAGTTAGAATAGAAAAAAATTGATTAATTATTTTTTATGAAATATATTACAAATGTTTATTAAAAGGGTAAAATGATTTATTTAAATAGAACACTGCTAGTCGTCTTTTGTATCACCTGAGGTCTTTCCGTCCTCATTGTGGTGATACTTTAATAGGGGCAAACGCCCCTTTTTTTAATTTTATTTAAACCATTCTATTTAATAATTTAGGAATATCTAATAAGGTCAAGAGATTATGGGAATAAAAAAAACTGGAGCCGAAATTGTTATACAAGCGCTTGAAGATCAGGGTGTTGAATCAGTTTTTGGTTATCCTGGTGGAGCTGTACTACCAATTTATGATGCAATTTTTCAGCAGGATAAAGTTAAGCATATTTTGGTGCGCCATGAACAAGGAGCTGCGCATGCAGCTGAAGGATTTGCCCGTTCGACAGGAAAAGTTGGCGTTCTTATTGTAACATCAGGTCCGGGTGCGACTAATGCTGTTACTGGTTTAACTGATGCACTTCTAGACTCAATTCCAATAGTTTGTATCAGTGGTCAAGTTCCAACTCATTTAATTGGAAGTGATGCTTTCCAAGAAGCTGACACAGTCGGTATTACAAGAGCTTGTACAAAGCATAATTGGCTTGTCAAGGATATCAAAGATCTTCCAAGAATTATGCATGAAGCATTCTATGTAGCTCGTTCTGGACGACCAGGTCCTGTTTTAATTGATATCCCTAAAGATATCCAATTTGCAGAGGGTGAATATGAGAATATGACAAAGGTCAAACATAAAACTTATAATCCACCATCTTCAATTGATCAAAAATCTGTATCGAGGGTTATCGAACTGATTCAGAGGTCAAAAAAACCAATTATTTATTCTGGTGGAGGTATAATAAACTCAGGACCGAATACTTCTAAGTTGCTCAATAGGTTTATACAAAAAACAAATATACCAATAACATCAACTTTAATGGGTTTAGGGGCATATCCTGGATCTGGAAAGCATTGGTTGGGTATGCTTGGAATGCATGGTACATATGAGGCAAATATGGCTATGCATGATTGTGATCTTATGATATGTATTGGCGCCCGTTTTGACGATAGAATTACTGGCAAGATTGATGAGTTTTCTCCAAAATCAAAGAAAGTACATATCGATATTGATGCTACATCCATAAATAAAAATGTTAATGTGGATATTTCCTTAATAACAGATTGTGGGAAATTTCTAAATGAAGCATTGAATATAATTAAGGAAAAAGGAATTAATACTTTTCCATCCTACGATAGCTGGTGGAAAGAAATCGAAACCTGGAAAAAAGTTAATTGCTTAAAATATAAACCAAATTCAGATGTTATTATGCCACAATATGCAATTGAAAGGCTCTATGAGTTAACAAAAGACAAGGATACTTATATAACAACTGAAGTTGGGCAGCATCAGATGTGGGCTGCGCAATTCTATAAATTTGAAAAACCAAATAGATGGCTTACTTCTGGCGGCCTTGGGACAATGGGATATGGTTTCCCTGCGGCCAATGGTGTTCAAGTAGCATTCCCCGAATCTCTTGTTATTGATATTGCAGGCGATGCTTCAATATTAATGAACATTCAGGAATTATCAACTGCTGTTCAATACCGTTTAAATACTAAGATCTTCATACTAAATAATAGTTATATGGGTATGGTTAGGCAATGGCAGCAGCTGCTTCATGGGAATAGAATATCAGAAAGCTACTCTGAATCACTTCCAGATTTTGTTAAACTAGCAGAAGCATACGGTGCAACAGGTATATCTGCAAAAAAACCACAAGATTTAGATCAAGCAATCATTAAAATGATTGAGACACCTGGCCCAGTTATTATGGATTGTCAGGTGGCAAGTTTAGAAAATTGTTTTCCAATGATTCCATCAGGTAAGGCTCATAATGATATGTTGCTTGGTGAGGATGTAACTGATGAGCAAGTTTCAACAGCTATAGATGATGATGGAAAGATTATGGTCTAATTACTAATTTTATAATTTATGAGTAAACCCAATGAATGAAAAAAATCCAGCCTCAACCTATGACTTTGTCTCCATAGATGAAAACAATGAACGTCACACATTATCTATAATTGTCGATAATGAGTCAGGTGTGCTTGCCAGAGTGATTGGTTTATTTGCTGCTCGAGGTTTCAATATTGACTCATTAACGGTATCAGAAACGGAAAGTAAAAATCAACTTTCCAGAATAACTCTAGTAACATCTGGCTCTCCAAGTGTTATTGAGAAAATAAAAGTTCAGGTTGAACGGCTAGTCCCTGTTCATAGTGTGTCAGATTTAACAGCTCAATATGGGCAATACGGAGCTCTAGAGAGAGAGCTGGCGCTCATCAAAGTAAAGGGTGTCGGTAATAAAAGATTAGAGGCACTTAGACTTGCTGAAGCCTTTGACGCACAAACTGTTGATGCGAGTTTGAATAGTTTTATATTTCAACTTACTGGTAGAACCAGAGAGATAGATAGATTTATTCATCTAATGACAAGTGTAGGGTTACTTGAAGTTTCGAGAACTGGTGTAGCAGCTCTGAAGAGAGGGCCCGACAATACATAAATTATTTTATTATTGTTTAAAATAGAGGTATTAACAATAATAATTATTTTTTACGATTAATAACAAATAAAATAGGGATAAAATTATGAGAGTTTATTATGATACGGATGCAGATCTAGGTTTAATAAAAAGTAAAAAAGTTGGTATCATCGGATTTGGAAGCCAGGGGCATGCCCACGCACTTAACCTAAAAGATTCTGGAATAAAAAATATTGCAATTGGACTGAGAGAAGGGTCATCATCTGCAAAAAAAGCAGAAGAGAATGGTCTAAAAGTAATGTCCGTATCTGAGCTTGCAAAATGGGCTGATATGATAATGATGTGTGCTCCGGACGAAATACAGCCTGATATTTACAAAGACGAGATTAAAGATCATATTAAACCGGGTTCTGCTATCGCATTTGCACATGGGCTTACAATTCATTTCGGTCTTATAGAACCATCACAAGATCTTGATGTATTAATGGTTGCTCCAAAAGGACCTGGGCACACAGTTCGTGGTGAGTTTGAAAAAGGTGGAGGAGTTCCATGTTTAATGGCAGTTCATCAAGACTCCTCAGGAAATGCTCATGATATAGCATTATCGTATGCAAGTGGTATTGGTGGAGGTCGATCTGGCATTATCGAGACAACATTTAAAGAGGAATGTGAAACAGATTTATTTGGTGAACAGGCTGTTCTATGTGGTGGACTTGTTGAATTAATTAGAGCAGGCTTTGAAACACTAGTGGAAGCAGGGTATGCTCCAGAAATGGCATATTTTGAATGTTTGCATGAAGTTAAGTTGATTGTGGACTTAATATATGAAGGTGGAATTGCAAATATGAATTATTCTATATCAAATACTGCTGAATATGGTGAATATCAATCTGGTCCAAGATTGGTTACAAGTGAAACAAAGGCAGAAATGAAGCGAATACTCAGCGATATTCAAACAGGTAAATTTGTTACAAATTGGATGAATGAATGTAAAGCAGGACAGCCAACATTTAAAGCAATCAGGCGAATAAATGACTCACATCCAGTTGAAGAAGTGGGTGAAAAATTAAGGTCAATGATGCCTTGGATTAGTGCTGGAAAATTAGTAGATAAAGAAAAGAACTAATTAAACTTATGACTTCAACAGATAATCATATAAGAATATTTGATACTACGTTGCGTGATGGTGAGCAATCACCGGGTGCAACTATGACATTGGAAGAGAAAATTCAAATCGCTGAATTATTAGATGATATGGGAATTGATATTATTGAGGCAGGTTTTCCGATTGCATCAAATGGAGATTTTGAAGCTGTTTCAATGATAGCCGAACGATCTAAAAACTCTGTCATTGCAGGTTTAGCAAGGGCAATACCCGAAGATATTGAGAGAGCTGGGCAGGCTGTCAAGAAGGCAAACAGAGGCAGAATTCATACCTTTGTATCTACATCTCCAATCCATCTTCAGCACCAAATGAAAAAAACAGAAGATGAAGTTCTTGAGATAATAAAGAAAACAGTTACCCAAGCAAGAAATCTAATTGATGATGTGGAATGGTCGGGAATGGATGCTACTAGAACATCAGTAGACTTCTTATGTAAATGTTGCGAAGTTGCTATAAAATATGGTGCTACGACAATAAACATTCCAGATACAGTGGGGTATGCAATTCCAAGAGAATTCCATAATCTAATAAAAACTCTTAAAGAAAAAGTTTCTGGAGCAGATGAAATAATATTTTCAACACATTGCCATAATGATTTGGGTCTGGCTGTTGCGAATTCTTTGGCTGGAGTTGAGGCAGGGGCAAGGCAAATTGAGTGTACTATAAATGGACTCGGCGAAAGGGCTGGTAATGCAGCTCTCGAAGAAGTTGTTATGGCTATAAATACGAGGTCTGACGCACTTCCATTTGGGACTAAGGTCGACACAAAAAAAATTTTAAGAGCATCTAAGTTAGTTTCAGCAATCACGTCATTTCCAGTTCAATATAATAAAGCAATCGTTGGAAAAAATGCTTTTGCTCATGAATCAGGAATTCATCAAGATGGTATGTTAAAAAATAGCCAAACATATGAAATTATGAGTCCCGAAAGTATTGGTTTAAAGGAATCTTCACTTGTTATGGGAAAGCACTCTGGAAGACACGCATTTCGTGAAAAACTAGCTGATTTGGGTTATGTACTAGGAAATAATGCCTTCCAAGATGCATTTGAAAGATTTAAAGCACTAGCAGATAAGAAAAAGAATGTCTACGATGAAGATATTATGGCTCTTGTAGATGATGAAATCGCAAGCTCTACAGACAGACTTAAATTTAATTCTCTTATCGTTCATGCTGGTACGGAGGGGCCTCAAAGTGCAGAGTTAGTGATTGATGTTGATGGTAAACTCGTAAAAAAGAAATCAACAGGAGATGGTCCAGTCGATGCAATTTTTAATTGTATTAAAGCTATATTTCCACATCAAGCATCTTTACCACTATACCAAGTGCAAGCTGTTACCGAGGGAACAGATGCACAAGCTGAAGTTAGTGTTAAGCTCGAGGATAATGGCGTATCAACAACAGGTAGAAGTGCTGATACAGATACACTAGTTGCATCCGCGCGCGCTTATCTAAATGCCCTTAATAAGTTGTTGATTGTAAAAGAGAGGAATGCCTAACTAATTTGGGCCCGTAGCTCAGCTGGCAGAGCAGTTGACTCTTAATCAATTGGTCGGGGGTTCGAATCCCTCCTCCGGAGCCACTTTTTGTCTCTAATAAAAGCAATCAGTTATCTTAATAAGTGAAAAGTAATTTTGATGTTAATTTTAGGTAAAAAACTGGAAGAATTAGCCCAAACATCCAAAAATCACATAATTTGTGTAAAGTACTGAAATATTTATGTAATAAAATTATGTCTTTAATCACTTATGATTTACAAGTTAGTTTTTATATTTCTTTTTTTTCTAAATTTTAATACCTTTGCGCACGATTATCCTCAATATCAAGCAATTGATGGATATAATTGCGATAGGGCATCTGATATAAACCTTACAAATCAATGTCGACAAAGTAGAAAATGGACTAAACCATACAATGGAATATTATACGATGGTCACATACACCCACAACACACCAAAAATATTGATAAATATACTGAGGAGTTGAGGGATAATAAATATGAGCTTATTGTAGTTATGGATACTCCTAATGGATACAAAAAATATCTCAAAGGA
>CENP01013155.1_pt1 | contig 26394 bp, 24 predicted proteins | sample 361281 | NCBI WGS metagenome assembly CENP01 (sample SAMEA2591122, study PRJEB7988) | marine metagenome | biome: marine biome (ENVO:00000447); feature: deep chlorophyll maximum layer (ENVO:xxxxxxxx); material: saline water (ENVO:00002010), including plankton (ENVO:xxxxxxxx) | depth 70 m | reverse complement strand
ATATGTAATTCATCAATAAATTGAAAGGTTTCTGTAAAATTATCATCCGATTCACCTGGAAAACCAACAATTACATCAGCACCAATCGTTGCATCCGGTATTAAATCTTTAATTGCAGAAACACATTCAAGATACCTTGAACGCTTGTATCTTCTTTGCATTAAAGTTAAAATATCATTTGATCCAGATTGCAGTGGAATATGAAAATGAGGCATGAATTTCTTTGATATTGAACAAAACTCAATAATTTCTTTGCTAAGTAAATTTGGTTCAATAGATGATATTCGCAGTCTGTCTATATCAAGATTATCAAGTTCTTGAATTAAATCGAAAAAGTTTTCACCTGTTTGCTTGCCAAAATCTCCAATATTAACTCCAGTAAGGACTAATTCCTTTGCACCTTCGTTAATTGCCTGATTAGCAAGATTAATGGTTTTACTTATTGAATTGCTTCTACTTTTTCCCCTTGCTAAAGGAATGGTACAAAAAGAACAAACATAATCGCAACCATCTTGAATTTTTAAGTACGATCTGGTTCTATCGCCAATTGAATAAGAAGGAACGAATGTATTTGTCTGTTTAATATTTGATCTAATTACGTTACTACCAGTACCAAGACTAAGCTTATCAAGCTCATTTAATAAATTGAATTTCTTTTCTGAACCGACAACTAGATCTACTCCTTTTATATTTGATATCTCAATAGGATTCAACTGTGCATAGCACCCAATTACAGCTATTTTTGAATTAGGGTTGGATCGTTTTGCTTGACGAATTAGTTTTCGTGCCTCTTTATCTGCGTTATCTGTTACAGAACATGTATTCAGCACATAGAAGTCAGCAAATTCATTATACTTTACTCTTTCAAAACCTCGACTCAGAAAATCTTTAGATATCATGGAGGTCTCAGAATAATTCAATTTACATCCCATTGTATGAAATGCTACTTTTTTAAATTCCGTACTCATTTTATCGTAATAAAATTTAAATCATATATTTATTTTTATCATCAATGGTAATATGTATTTTTTTTTATGAAAATACCAAAAGAAATAAACACAAAACGAAACCAGATTGATGAAATTGATCTAAAGCTCATGGATTTGCTGGTTAAAAGAATGAAGCTTTCAAGTCAAATTGGAAAAATTAAAAAAAGTTTAAATATTAGATTCAAAGATATTGAAAGGGAAAAACTTATTCTAAGAAATTTAAAAGAAAGATATTTAGAGCACTTATCTGAAGATGAAATAGCTTCTTTTTTTAAAACAATTTTTGATCTTTCAATAAAGAAGCAGAAATAAAACCTTGTGTAATAATAAAAAGAGTTAATAAAATTGTATATGTGTAATTCAATTAATATAAGTTTTTACAGCTGGTTCTGGTTCTATTTTAGACAAGGGGTTTTCCTGTCATAAGGTACTATCTATGCCAAAATGAATATGAAACCCCGAATTTTTCGGGGTTTTTTTTATTTTAAAATGAAAAATAATAAGCTATCATATAAAAAATTTTGTAGCCTTATAGATCAAGGCTTTACGACAATTCCAGTCTTCAAAAGAATTCTAGCTGACACATTAACACCAGTTGGCGCTTGGATGAAATTATCAGTGAACTCAAATGAGGGTTTTATTTTAGAGTCGGCTGAAAAGGGCTTAGAGTATTCTCGATATTCTTATGTTGGTTGTAAGCCTACAAAAACAGTTTGGTCCAATAATCATGAATCAACACATATTATCGAAAAAAATAAGAAATACGATTTAGATATCTCTATTCTTGGTTATGTGAAAAATTCTTTAGAATCGTATAATTGTTGCTCAATAGCTAATATGCCAGATTTCACAGGAGGCTTCATTGGATATTTAGGATATGAGAGTATAAGTGGTTTTGAAAAAGTTCCCGTTCATTCAGAAGATGTTTTAGGAGAACCAGGATCTCTATTTATGCTTTTTGATGATTTAATATCATTCGATCATTTAAAAGGAGAGGCTGTTGTTATATCTAACGTACATATAGATAGTCATTCCAGTAAAAAACTACTATATAAAAATGCAATAGATAAAATTGATCAAATGGGTAACCAGCTACACGCCGACATTGAATTTAGAACCCCAGTGGTAGAAAGTAGATCTACTACAACTTCAAATTTTAACAAAGACAATTTTATTGGCGCTGTAGATAGGGCAAAAAATTATATTGAAAAAGGAGATATTTTTCAAGTTGTAATCAGTCAATGTTTTAAAAGACATACTCATGCTGACCCATTGAATATTTATAGAGCTTTAAGAAATATTAATCCATCTCCTTATTTATTTCACATAAAATATAATGAAATAGATATTGTAGGTGCTTCTCCTGAAATATTAGTTAAAGTAAAAGACAAAAAAGTTGACGTCAGGCCAATTGCTGGAACAAGGCCAAGAGGTATGAATCTAGATGAAGATAATAAGCTAGCTGAGGAATTAATAAATGATCCAAAGGAATGCTCTGAGCATTTAATGCTTTTAGATTTAGGAAGGAACGATATTGGTAAAGTTTGTGATTTTGGTTCAATTCAGACTACCGATAAAATGATAATAGAAAAATACTCTCATGTTATGCATATCGTTTCAAATGTTAGTGGTATTCTTTCAAAAAAGTATAATTCAATCGACGCATTAATTAGTTCTTTCCCAGCTGGCACAGTTTCAGGAGCCCCAAAAATAAGAGCAATGGAGATAATTAATGAACTTGAACCAAGCAAGAGGGGTATCTATTCTGGAGCTGTTGGTTACATAGATTTTAATTCAAATATTAATACCTGTATTGCAATAAGAATGATGATGATAAAAGATGGGGTTTGTTATTTTCAAGCTGGAGCTGGAATTGTTCATGATTCAAAATCAGATGCAGAATTTGAAGAAACAAAAAATAAAGCTAAAGTTTTAAACCTTGCAATTGACCTAGCAGAAGATGGTTTGATTAAATGATAGTGTTAATAGATAATTATGACTCATTTACATACAATTTATTTCAAATCATCGGTAGTATTGATTCCGATGTTAAGGTTTTTAGAAATGATCATGTAAACCAATCAATGATATATGAACTGAAACCAAAAAAAATTGTTATTTCTCCAGGACCTGGTCACCCAAAAGATGCTGGGAATACAATTGAATTAATTCAAAATTTTCATGATTCTATTTCAATTTTAGGAATTTGCTTGGGACATCAAGCTATCGGTTATTCTTTTGGCGCATCTATAATAAAAGCGAAATCAATTGAACATGGTAAAGTGCACAAAATAGATCATTTTGGTCATGATATTTTTTTAGGTGTTCCAAATTCGTTCAATGCTACAAGGTACCACTCATTAATAATTGATGAAAAAACATTGCCCAAAGATTTTGAAATAATTGCAAAAACAAATGATGATACAATTATGGGTATATCACATAAATCGTACGATATAATAGGCTTGCAATTTCATCCTGAGTCTATTGGAACGAACAAAGGCTTTAAAATTATTAAGAATTTTCTGAGTCGTTAATGAAAGTATTGCTTGATAAAATTATCAATGGTAGTGACTTGAGCGTAGAAGAGTCTTTCAATATAATGAATGACCTAATGTCAGGCAAACTTGATGATATTCAAATCAGTGCGCTGTTAATTGCGTTAAGGTGTAAAGGAGAATCAGTATCAGAAATACTTGGCTTTGCTAAATCAATGAGACAAAAAATGATGAAAATGCCATTACAAAAAGATGCCCTTGATATTTGCGGAACTGGAGGTGATTCACTGGGTACCTTCAATATTTCTACAGCAACATGTTTTGTTATTTCGGGTGCAGGCGTCCCTGTAGCTAAACATGGAAATAGATCTATGACTTCTAAATCAGGTTCAGCAGACGTTTTGCAGTCGTTGGGAGTCAATATTAATAAAACAGTTGAAGAATCTAGAAATGACATTGATAAATTTGGTTTAGGTTTTATGTTTGCACCACAGTATCACCCTGCAATGAAATACGCTGTCAATGCTAGATCTACTCTTGGAATCAGAACTATATTTAATCTTCTTGGGCCTTTATGTAATCCTGCAAAAGTAAAATATCAGGCAATGGGCATATTCAATTCGGATTTTCTTGAAAAACAAATCAAGGTTCTCTTTGAGCTAGGCCTAAAAAGCGCTATGGTTTTTCACGGGGAAGATGGCTTGGATGAAATAACGACCACAACCAACACAAAGGTATTTCAATTTATCAATAGAGGTGAAATAAATTGTTATGAAATCAATCCTAACGAACTTGAAATGCCTTTATCTAATCTTAGTGACCTTAAAGGTGGTTCACCAAAGGAGAATGCTCAAATTATTTTGAGAATACTAAAAAATGAAAAAGGACCAAAAAGAGATATAGTTATATTAAATGCTGCTGCTGGAATATTTATTAGCGGCAAATCTAAATCACTAAAAGAAGGTATATCACTCGCAAAAAAATCGCTTGATAGTGGCTCTGCTTATGAAGCTCTTTTAAAGATAAAATGATGAATTATTTAGATAAAATACTAAAAGTTAAAAGAGAAGAGATTGAATTACTTCCGATGCATTCCAATGTAAACAGATTCTTTCCAAAAAAAAGCCTATTTAATTGCTTAAGATCTAATAAGCCATCTATTATTGCTGAAATTAAATTTAAGTCTCCTAGCGAAGGTTGGATTTTCAAAGAAGGAGATCCGTTGAAAATTGCTAAAGATTACGAGTCTGCAGGTGCCGATGCTATATCAGTTTTAACTGACAATGAGTTTTTTGCGGGCGATTTGGAATTTATAGAAAAGATTAAAAGCGTAGTCAATATTCCTATTCTTCAAAAAGACTTTTTCTTAAGCGAAAGACAAGTTCTGCAAGGATTTAACAAAGGTGCTGATAGTTTTTTATTAATTATAGATGCCGTTAGTGAAGAAAATGCGAAGAAACTAATTCAATTTGCTGAACAGATAAAAACCGAAGTTCTTGCTGAGTTTCATTCATTTGATCATATTGAATTTATTAACGAATTGAATCCAAAAATTATTGGAGTTAATTGCAGAGATTTAAAATCAATGAAAACCGATCTATCTTACTTTGAAAGGGTATACGACAACCTACCTAAAGATTCAGTAAAGGTAGCAGAAAGTGGCTTTACGACCTCTGAACAAATAAAAAAAATATATGATTTAGGCTTTGATGCGTTTTTGATTGGAACCAGCCTAATGCGAACAGGTAATCCGGGCAGGAAACTCGAAGAAATTGTTAGGAGGCTTAATTGATACAAACAAAAGTATGCGGCATAACAAATATTTCAGATGCATTATTTTCAATTAAATGCGGTGCGTCGGCTTTAGGTTTTGTATTCTATAAAAAAAGTGAGAGATATATTTCATACAATGATGCCTTTGATGTAATAAAATATTTACCACCTGGAACTGCAAAGATAGGTGTTTATGTTAATGAAGATGCTAAAATGGTGAATGATTCATCAAAAAAACTTAATCTTGATTATGTTCAGTTGCATGGAGATGAATCTGCAACATTTTGTAAAGATATTAATTTTCCAATAATTAAGGCATTTAGAATCAAGGACGATTCATTTAAAAGTCAGGTATTAAAATACAATGTTAGCGTATTTCTGTTTGATACGTTCACCAAAAAAGACTATGGTGGGACTGGAAAAATATTTAACTGGGAGCTTATAAAACAAGGTTTTCAAAGGCCATTCATACATTCTGGAGGTTTGAATATTAATAATGTTTTGGATGCTATAAATGTAACAAATCCCGATGCTATCGATATTAGCAGCGGCCTGGAGGATTATCCAGGTAAAAAAGATCATGAAAAAATCTTTGAATTTTTTAAACTAATTAGAAATACATCAAAAAAAGGTGACTTATGGAATTAACTAAAAGAGATTATGACCTACCCGATTCAAAAGGACATTTTGCTGAATTTGGAGGAAGATTTGTTCCTGAAACACTAATACCAGCACTTGATAGCCTTGAAGAACACTATTTAGCAGCTAAAGAAAATAAGCTTTTTAATAATGAGCTCAACCAACTGTTAAAGTATTACTGTGGCAGAGAGACTCCTCTTTATAAAGCCGAGGAAATATCTAAAGAATTAGGTTTTAATTTGTGGCTAAAGCGAGAAGATTTAAATCACACGGGCGCACACAAAATTAATAATGCACTTGGGCAAATTTTATTAGCAAAAAAAATGGGGAAGAAAAGGATAATAGCTGAGACTGGAGCTGGTCAACACGGGGTTGCAACCGCAGCTGTCGCGGCAAAGTTTGGATTTGAATGCATAGTTTATATGGGCGAAGAGGACATAGAAAGGCAAAAGTTAAATGTTTTTAGAATGAATCTTATGGGCGCTGAAATTCGCCCAGTATCTTCTGGAAGCAAAACTCTTAAGGATGCAACTAATGAAGCTATAAGGGATTGGGTGAGTAATGTTGAAAATACTTTTTACATAATAGGCTCATCAGTTGGTCCACATCCATACCCAATGTTAGTTAGGGATTTTCAATCTGTAATTGGAAAAGAGACAATTATCCAATTTAAAGAATTGACTGGCCTACCGCTTCCTGATAAACTAATTGCGTGTGTTGGAGGCGGTTCAAACGCGTTGGGACTCTTTTACCCTTTTTTACCTTATGACGTAGAAATTATTGGTGTTGAGGCTGGTGGAAAAGGTGTAAACACTACTCAGCATGCAGCTACGCTCACTAAAGGTGAATTTGGGGTTTTGCATGGTGCAGCATCGATGATGCTGCAAAATGAGGATGGTCAAGTGACACTGCCACATTCAATATCTGCAGGTTTAGATTACCCAGGGATCGGCCCCGAACACAGCTATTTGTCTAAGTCTAAAAGAGTCAAATATAAAACTGCTACTGATGATGAGGCTTTAGATGCATTTAAGTGGATGTCAGAAAAGGAGGGAATAATACCTGCTTTAGAGACAGCCCATGCAATAGCATATTTGAAACAAAAAGACAACGGAATTTCAAAAAATGAACACGTTATACTTAATCTATCGGGAAGAGGAGACAAAGATGTGTCGACTGTTGAACAATCAATGAAAAAAAAATATGAATAGAATTCAGAAACTATTTACAGAAAAAAGAGAGAAGCTTATAGTATATTTGACTGCAGGTTACCCAAAACTTAATTCTACAAAAGATCTGGTGCTTTCCGCTATAGACTCTGGCGCAGATATGATTGAGCTTGGAATACCGTTCTCAGATCCTCAAGCTGATGGTCCAGTCATTCAATATTCAAATGAGAAAGCAATTAAAAATGGAATTAATGTGGGAATAATTTTCGATCAACTTGAAAAAATCAGGCAAGAGACATCAAAACCAATTGCGCTGATGGGCTATTATAACCAAATACTTAAATGGGGCCTTAATACATTTATATCAGATTGCAAATCTTTGGGTGTAGATGGAATAACTATTCCTGATCTACCTTTATGTGAAGCAAATGAATTTTGTAAACTTTCAAAAAGTATGAATATTTCTCCTATTCTCCTAGTAGCCCCTAATACTTCTAATGAAAACATAACGAAAATATCAAAAAAGGCTGCAGACTTGATTTATGCAGTTAGTATTATTGGAATAACAGGCAATGATCTTTCTTCGCGCACTGAATTAAAAACTTACCTTTCAAGGATAAGAAAATACAGTTCTACTCCATTCATGGTTGGGTTTGGTATTAGGTCTCATAATGATGTAAAATGGTTTAATGAGTACTCTGATGGAGCAGTTGTTGGTTCTGCAATAATTGAAAAAATTAAAAATAAAAATGATTATATTAACTCTGCAAGATCATTTGTCAAAAAACTGAAAGGAAATCATGGTTAAAATTGGTATCCAAGGAGCTAAAGGAAGCTTTTCAGAAGAAGCATGTAAAAAGTTTGCTCTAGATCATGGCATTGACAAATTTGAGATAGTATATCAAATTTCATCAGAAACGGTTTTGAATAGTATCGAAACAGAAAATACTGACTATGGAATTATTGCAATGGAAAATGCTCAGGGAGGTGTTGTAATTGAAAGTATTGAGGCGCTTGCAAAATATAAATGCACAATCGTTGAAATGTTTCATATTTCCGTTGATCAAAATCTGCTGGGGGTAAAAGGAACGAATGTTGGCGACATAACTGAAATACATTCACACCAACAAGCTTTGAGACAGTGTAAAGATTTTTTGAGCGAATATTTTTGGACAAGACCATTGATTGAAGAAAACGACACCGCTGAGTCTGCTAGAAGACTTTCGGAAGGAAAGCTTCCCAAAACGTCTGCTGTAATCGCCAACAAGTCATGCGCTGAGCTATACGGTTTAGATATACTAAAAGAAAGCATTCATGATTTAAAACATAATCTTACTTTATTTCTTGGATTAACAAAGTTGAAACAATTATGAAAAATGTAGGTGTAATTGGATTTGGGAGGTTTGGAAAAATACTAGCAAATATTTTGCAAAAAGGGTTTTCAATATCTGCGTACGACATAAAAGATACTATATCCTCATCAAATGTAAATTTTTGTAGTTTAGATAAGGTGTTGGATGAAGGGGTTATTTTTATTGCCGTACCAATAAGAAATTTTGAACCTTTAATTAAGGATATATCGCCTAAACTCAAAAAAGGAACGACTTTAATTGATGTGTGCTCTGTTAAATCGTTTCCGGTTAATGTAATGCTAAAGTATCTTAGTAAAGATATTGGTATCATCGCTACCCATCCTATGTTTGGCCCAGACTCATTTACAACAAATACTAAATTAAAAATGATGATGTCCAATGTGCGTGATCCTTACAACTTATTCATTCCATGGAGAGATTATTTTTCAAATCAAGACATAGATATAATTGAAATGTCACCAGATGAACATGACCGTCTTGCGGCAAGAAGTCAAGGAATTACACATTTCCTTGGAAGAATGCTCAAGCAATTTGGTATAAAAAAAACACAGATAGATACTCAAGGGTTCAAAGATTTACTCGATTTAGTAGAACAAACATGCAATGATACGTGGGATTTATATACAGACTTACAACTATTCAATCCATATACACTGGACACAATTTCAAAACTACGAAAGTCTACAGAAACACTCGATAAACAACTAAGGAAAATTAAAGATGTGGAAAAAAGATAGCTGGAAAGATTATAAAGCGCTCCATTTACCTCACTACGAAGACTTAAATGAGTTGAATAGTGTTCTAAGTACATTAAAAGATTTTCCACCTCTGGTTTTTGCTGGTGAAGTTAGGTCATTGCGAAAATCTCTTTGTGAAGTTGCAGAAGGAAATGCATTTTTACTTCAAGGTGGTGATTGCGCAGAGAGCTTTTCTGAATTTCGAGCTGACAATATTCGTGATACATTTCGCGTAATTTTGCAAATGGCAGTAATCCTTACATCTGGGACAAACCTTCCTATAGTAAAAGTAGGTAGAATGGCTGGCCAATTCGCTAAACCAAGATCTAGTCCGACTGAAATAAAAAATGATGAAGAACTTGAAAGCTACAGAGGGGATATAATTAATGGTATTGAATTTGACAAATCTTTACGCAAACCAAATCCTGAGCGTATGCTAAAAGCATACTCCCAATCAGCATCAACACTCAATTTGTTACGCGCTTTTGCTGATGGAGGATATGCTGATTTACGCTATGTCAATTCATGGAATATGGGTTTTTTAAAATCAGGTACCGAATATGAGAGATACAGGAATCTGGCAAACAAGATCCAAGAGAGTCTTAATTTTATGGAAGCTCTTGGATTAACTCCAAAAAACACACCTCAACTCACTAAAACAGAATACTATACTTGTCACGAAGCTTTACTTTTGCCCTATGAAGAGGCATTAACAAGAGAAGACTCAACTACTGGTGATATTTATGATACCTCTGCTCATTTTGTATGGATAGGCGACAGAACGCGATTCGAAAATAGTGCGCATGTTGAATTTTGCAGTGGGATCAAAAATCCAATAGGTGTTAAATGTGGTCCAACATTAGACCATGACGAATTAATAAAAATTTTAGATAAGCTTAATCCTGATAATCTCCCAGGAAAGGTCACTTTAATTTGCCGCTATGGAAATGAGAAAGTTCAGGATCATCTCCCTGACCTAATAAAACGAATTTCGGATGAAGGAAGGGTGGTGATATGGTCATGTGATCCAATGCATGGAAATACTGTTAAAAGTTCAGATGGTACAAAAACTAGACCATTTGAAAATATCCTAAGCGAAGTAAAGAATAATATTAAAATTCATAATTCTGAAGGCAGTTGGTTTGGAGGAATTCATCTTGAAATGACCGGTCAAAATGTAACCGAATGTACTGGAGGGATAGATGATATATCAGAATCTGATCTAAAAGATAGATATCATACACATTGCGATCCAAGGCTTAACGCTAATCAAGCTATCCAACTTGCTTTCTTGATTGCAGATGAACTAAGGAATAATGCCACTTAAAGGAACATTAACCCTGCCTGGTGATAAATCTATATCACACAGAACTGTTATGCTTGCCGCTCTATCTGATCAACGATCAAAAGTTAACAATTTATCTAATGGTAAAGATGTAAAGTCAACAATTTCCTGTTTAAAGAATTGCGGAATTGATATTGAATATTCAACGGGGTCCTATTTTGTTAATGGCGGGAGATTTAAGCAACCAATAACTGATTTAGATTGTGGAAATTCTGGAACAACTATGAGATTGCTGATCGGTCTTCTTGCAGGTCAAGGGATAGATGCCAATTTCATTGGTGACAAGTCTCTTTCAAATAGACCTATGGAAAGAATAATTGATCCCTTAAAAAAAATGGGTCTTAATATTAAAAGCAACAAAACAATGCCACCTATACACATTTCTAAGAGTAAACTAAAGGGAATAGATTATGTAATGCCAATTGCAAGTGCGCAATTGAAATCAAGCATCCTTCTTGCTGCGCTTGGTGCAAAATCAAACACAACGATAAAAGAAAATATAGCTTCTAGAGATCATACGGAAATCATGTTAAAAAATATTGGAGTCAACCTTTATAGAAAAAGTGGATCAATATTTGTAGAGCCTTGTAATAAATTTCTACCTCAAAATATTTCAGTTCCTGCTGACCCATCAACTGCAGCTTTCTTTATTGGTGCTGCAGTCTTGTCACCCAGATCTAAATTACTAATAACAAACCTGCTTTTAAATGAAACTCGAATTGGATTTTTAAGGGCATTAGAAAAAATGGGGTGTTCATTTAATTATCGCAATATTCGTAATGTGTCTGGCGAAAAAATAGGTGATTTAGAAGTGCGTTATCACAAGTTATTCGGTATTGAAATAAACAAATCTGATATCCCCTCTATAATTGATGAAATACCAATTCTCGCACTGATTGCTTCACAAGCTGAAGGCACAACAATCGTTAGCGGAGCTGAGGAGCTTAGAGTTAAAGAATCAGATAGGCTCGAAGCAATATGTAGAAATTTAAAAGCAATTGGAATTAACGTAATTGAAAAACCTGATGGATTCATAATTAAGGGTGGTTCAAAAATTCAATCTGGCGATGTTCAGACGTTTGATGATCATCGTATTGCAATGACGTTCCATATTGCGTCAGTAATTTCTGGTAAAGAAATAAAGTTGGATAATGCAGAGTGTGTTAACATTTCCTTTCCAGCTTTTTTTAAAACAATAGAAAATATAATACGATGAAAAAAATTTCAGTAATTGGTTCACCAATTGAACACAGTCTAAGCCCATACTTGCATCAAGAAATATATAAAGAAATAGGCGAGAAAATTACTTCAACCAAAATAGATGTTAGTAAATCAGAGCTTCGTACATTTGTTAATAATCACAAAAATGATTTTTATAACGTAACAATTCCTCACAAAGAAAAAATATTGCCCCTTTTAGAAAGTGTTGATGTTTCAGCGGATCAAATAGGCGCAGTCAATTGCGTAGCAAAATTAAAAGGCTACAACACAGACTGGATGGGCTTTAAAAAAGCTATGGATGAGAACAGTATCAAATTGAAGAATAAAAATTGTATTATTCTTGGCGCAGGAGGAGCTGCGCGTGCTGTAGCATATGCATTAATTAAATCAGAGTGTAATTCAATAACGATATTGAACAGGTCAGAAAAAAGAAAACAAACTATATGTAAATGGATTGATCGCTTTGGAAATTATAGTGCTAATTTAGCTGCAGCTGATATAATTATAAACTGTACCCCAGTTGGAATGTGGCCAAACCTTGAAGACAGACCAGTTTATACTGGTACAATTTCATCAAATCAGGTTGTTGTAGATACCATTTATAATCCTTACGAAACCGCATTTTTAAAGTATGCAAAAAAAACTGGGGCCAAGATAATTAGAGGAATAGATATGTTTATTCTACAAGGATTAGCTTCGATAAATATTTGGGAAAAAAATGATATAACACAAAGAGTTAATTTTAAAAAAATTAAAAAGGTACTAGAGGAAAAAATATGCTAAAAAGATTACAGTTTTTAACATCAGGTGAATCACATGGAAAAGGGCTACTTGGAATTCTTGACGGACTACCAGCAGGACTCAAGATAAGCGAAGAGTATATTGACCGCCAACTCAAGAGGCGCCAAATGGGGCATGGAAGAGGTGGTCGAATGAAAATTGAAAAAGATCATGCACAAATATGGGGAGGAGTTAGACATGGATTAACACTAGGATCACCTATTGGAATACTCATCGATAACCTTGATTGGAAAAATTGGACAAAAAAGATGTCGGTTGAGCCTATAAATGAAAAAGTAAGACCGGTGACTCTACCCCGACCTGGTCACGCAGATCTTGCAGGTGTTCATAAGTACGAATTTGATGATATTAGAAATATTCTTGAAAGATCAAGCGCGAGGGAAACAACGATGCGGGTAGCACTAGGATCTGTTTGCAGGAAACTTCTAGAAGAGATCGGTATACACGTTGGAAGCCGAGTAGTTCAGATACACAATGCAAAAGATAAATCAAAATATGAATTAACACCTGATGATATAAATGATACAGCGGATAAATCACCCGTTAGATGTTTGGATACTAAAGCTGAAAAAGAAATGATAGACATAATCGATAAAGCAAAAAAGGCAGGTGATTCCGTTGGAGGTGTATTTGAAGTTATTGCTACTGGAGTTCCGTATGGCCTTGGGTCTTACACTCAATGGAATAATAAACTTCAAGCACGAATAACAACAATGATGATGAGTATAAATGCTTTTAAAGGAATAGAAATAGGTAGTGGCTTTAAAAGTTCATCCCAATTTGGCAGTAAGGTACATGATGAAATAGGATATCATGAAGGAAGGTTTACTAGGTATACAAATAATGCTGGAGGGATTGAGGGCGGTATGAGTAATGCACAGCCAATTGTTCTTTGGATGTCAATGAAGCCAATTTCTACACTTATTAAACCATTAAGATCGGTTGATATAGTAACCTACGAGGAAAAAAATGCTCATAAGGAACGAACGGATTCCTGTGCAGTTCCAGCAGCATCAGTTGTTTCTGAAAGCATGCTCTGTATAACTCTTGTAGATGCGCTTCTGGAAAAATTTGGTGGAGATAGTGTAAACCAGTTGAAATCCCATATGAATAGTTCGGCAAAATATTGAAAAAAATATTTTTAATTGGCATGATGGGTGCAGGAAAAACAACTATTGGTAAATTATTAGCTGAAAAACTAAATGTTAATTTTGAAGATTTGGACGAAATAATTACAGTTGAATATGGTCTATCAATCAATGAACTTTTTTCAAAGTACGGTGAGACCGCTTTTCGAAACGCGGAAAGTAATGCCCTTCTAAGTTCTATGGGAAATGTTATATCTTGTGGAGGCGGAATCATTCTTGATAAAAAAAATAGAGACTACATAAAAAAGGGGGTGTCATTTTTTCTAAACGTAAATTTAGCAGAATTAGAAAAGAGACTTAAATATCAAAATAGTAGACCATTGCTGGATAGGGATAATCTAAAAAAAACGCTCAATTCGATATGGGAAAAAAGAGAAAAGATGTATATACAAACCGCGAATCATGTTATTAATATTAATAATCAATCACCGAACGAGATTGTGCAAACAATTTTAGGATATATAAAATGAACGATATTGTTGTTGATCTAGATCTTAGATCTTATAAAATAGTTGTAAAGAGTGGCTCGATAAAGCTCTTTCCTGACTATTTAAAGCTCCATGATAATATCAAAAATTTTGTGTTAATAAGCCACGACTCAATAATGAAGCATCATGGATTTAATCTTAAAAGTAATCTAGAAAGCTTGGGTTACGAGATTGTAGAGATTATTTTGCCTGATGGTGATGATTCAAAAGATTTAAAAGTTTACAATAGAATAATTACCAAGATGATCGAATCGAATTGCGACAGAACATCAGTAGTCATTGCGCTTGGCGGAGGAGTAGTTGGAGATATATCTGGTTTTGTTGCATCATCTTTCATGAGGGGAATTAAATATTATCAAGTTCCAACTACGCTGCTATCTATGGTGGATTCTTCTATTGGTGGGAAAACAGGTCTTAATTTTTCCAGAAAAAAGAATATTATTGGCTCTATTTACCAACCTGTATCTGTAATCGTTGATCCAGATTTATTAGATACATTACCATTTAATGAGAAGGTTTCAGGGTTAGGTGAAATAATAAAATATGCAGCTATAAATGATCGTAGTTTCATAAATAAATTGCATGAATGGGTTAAAGATATTGAAAGTTTTCCCTATACTGAAGCGATTGAAAGATGTTGCCGGATAAAAGCTGAAATTGTCACAAAGGATGAAAAAGAAATTGATTTAAGAAGAGTGCTGAACTTTGGTCATACAATTGGTCATGCATTAGAATCGTATTTTGGATTTCGAAAGTTACGCCACGGCGAAGCAGTTTCTTTTGGAATGATGTGTTCTGCATGGATCTCCTTGAAAAAAGGGTTTATAGATACAGAGGAATATAATTTGTTAATTGAAATTATTAACCAATTGCCACTACCCAAACTAAGCAAAGTAGATCCTGATAAAATAATGCATTATATCAATTTTGATAAGAAGAACGAGAACGGAAAGCTTAACTTTGTACTCTTGGATGGATTGGGCAAAGCCAAAGTGTCTCAAGATGTATCGAGTTTAGAAATATTAGAATCGTTAAAGGTGTTAAGTGAATGTTAAAGTAATTAATGGACCAAATTTAAATTTGCTTGGGAAACGAAATATAAATGTCTATGGCAAAGAAACATTAAACGAAATTAGAAACTGGCTTGAATCTAAAGCGGGCGATGAGCTTCTTATTGAATGGTTTCAGTCTAATCATGAAGGTAAAATCATTGATGAAATACATAATTCTTTAAATTGTGAGGGCATCGTTATAAATCCAGGAGCCTTTACGCACTATTCTTACGCGATAAGAGATGCTATTGAATCTGTCGAAATACCAACAGTTGAAGTTCATTTAAGCGATATAAACAATAGAGAGAATTTCAGAAAAAAATCAGTAATTAAAGACGTATGCATTGGACAAATATCTGGTCTTGGTAAAGCTGGATATCTGAACGCTGTTAAAATGATTATTAATTATAAAAACTGAAAGGATAATGTTTAATTTTTAAAATTTAAAATTGTTCTCTCAATAATTTTACAGCATTCCAGCAATTCTGACTCTTTAATGGTGAGCGGAGGAGCAAATCTAATTATATTCCCATGGGTTGGCTTAGCAAGCAATCCATTATCTTTTAAAGCATGGCAAATATCTAGTGCAGTTGAACTTAAAGGTGAGTCATTAACTTCTAGCGCATTTAACAAACCCTTACCTCTAACAATATTTAAAAGTTCGCTTTTTTGAATTATTTTATTCATCTCTTCTCTAAATAGCTTACCAAGTTGAAATGCATTTTCAGGTAACCCCTCTTCTATAATTACTTCAAGAGCAACTTGAGCTACTCTACAAGCTAGTGGATTTCCTCCATATGTTGAGCCGTGCTGACCTGGTTTTATGGTAAGCATAATTTCATCTGAGCTTAGCACTGCGGATATTGGCAAAATTCCACCCGATAAGGCTTTGCCTAAAATTAGAATATCTGGCTTAATGTTGGCATAGTCGCTGCATAACATTTTTCCTGTTCTGCCCAATCCAGTTTGAACTTCATCAGCTATAAATAGAACGTTATTTTCTTTACAAAGATTGTATGCTTCATTCAAATATCCTTCATCTGGGACAATAACCCCCGCCTCACCTTGAATAGGTTCAACCATAAAACCTGCTACATTTTCATCCTTTAAAGCATTTTTAAGGGAACTTAAATCATTGTAAGGGATAATTTCAAATCCTGGCATAAACGGGCCATAATCTTCAAAACAGTCTGGATCGGTTGAGGATGAGCAAGCTGCAAGTGTTCGACCCCAGAAGTTGCCCTCCGCAAATAGAATTTTTGCTTCATTCTTTTTTGTCCCTTTGACTTTATATGCCCATTTTCTGCATAACTTTAAAGCAGTTTCGCCGCCCTCAACTCCAGTATTCATAGGAAGAACTTTATCGTATCCAAATAACGAAGTTATATATTCTGCATACTCTCCAAGCGCATCAGTATAAAATGCCCGAGATGTTAACTGTAGTTTTTCAGCTTGTCCAACTAGTGTAGACACAATTTTGGGATGACAATGACCTTGGTTGACCGCTGAATACGCAGAAAGAAAATCATAATATTCATTCCCATCAACATCCCAAACTTTAATGCCTTGCCCCCTAGATAGGACAACAGGCAAAGGATGATAATTGTGAGCACCATACTTATTTTCAAGATCAATTGCGCTAGATGTATTTAAACTCATTTTGTTCATTATTTATTTCTATCCTTTATTTTACAATATACTAGTTATGGTAGTCTTGAATTGATTTAACCATAATTTCATTTTTAGAATTTCTTATTGCTCTTAAAGCAGCGTCCGCGCCAGAGAGCGTAGTAATTGAAACAATTCCTTTTTGAATACATGCTTTGCCTATCGATTCTTCATCATACCTGGCTTGTTTACCAAAAGGAGTGTTAATTACTATATCAATCTCACCGTTCTTAATGGCGTCTACGACATTTGGCCTGCCCTCACCAACTTTGTAGATTGAATCAACACTAATGCCATTCTGTATCAATTCATTTGCTGTTCCGCTAGTTGCAATTATGTTAAAACCAAGTTCCTTAAAATCTCTAGCTATTGATATCATATTCAGCTTGTCAGTGTCATTTACTGAAATAAATATTGTACCATTTGATGGAATATCGTTACCTGCGCCAATTGAAGCCCTTTTGAACGATTCACCCATCGATTGTGAAATACCCATAACCTCGCCAGTTGATTTCATTTCAGGTGAAAGATAGATGGATTCATTTGGAAATTTATTAAAAGGCAAAACAGCTTCTTTTATAGCCACATGATTAATCTCATCCCATTTTTTGAGTTTAAAATCTTTGAGCTTTGCACCGGTAGCGAGTTGCGCAGCAATTCTTGCTAGAGGAGTATTTGTAGCCTTGCTAACAAATGGCGTTGTTCTGCTAGCTCGAGGGTTAACTTCTAAAACATATATTTCATTATTTTTAAATGCAAATTGTAAGTTAATTAAACCTTTAACGCTTAGCTTAAGAGCTAAATCTTCTGTAATTCTTTCAATTTCATTCATCGCTTTAGAAGATATTTTATAGGGAGGCAGTACGCAAGCTGAATCACCAGAGTGAATTCCTGCTTCTTCAATATGCTGCATTATTGCGCCAATATGAACTACCTCACCATCGCATAATGCATCTACATCAAACTCAAATGCGTCTTCAAGGAACTGATCAATGAGAATTGGATGTCCTTTTGTAACGTCAGCATTTCTTGAAATGTAATCAACTAGTTGCTGGTTCGAATAAACTATTTCCATTGCTCTTCCGCCTAACACATAGCTTGGACGCGCTAAAATAGGATAACCGATTTTTTCAGCAATCACCGATACCTCCTCTAATGTCCTGCCTGTACCATATTTTGGACAATTAATGTTTAGTTCGCTCAATATCTGCCCAAACTTTTCTCTATCCTCTGCTAAATCAATACTATTTGGTGATGTGCCAATAATTGGTACGCCAGCTTCATCCAGCGCCCCCGCTATCTTAAGCGGAGTTTGTCCTCCAAATTGAACCAGCACACCATCAGGCTTTTCAAATTCAACAATATTTAGTACATCTTCATATGTAACGGGTTCAAAATACAATCGATCAACCAAATCAAAATCAGTGCTAACAGTTTCTGGGTTACAGTTAACCATTATTGTTTTATAGTTTTGATCTTGAAGACCAAATACTGCTTGAACGCAACAGTAATCGAATTCAATTCCCTGCCCAATTCTATTAGGACCGCCACCAAGAATCATCACTTTTTTGCCCTCTAATGGTTTTATTTCATTTTCTTCATCATATGAAGAATAGCAGTAGGGAGTTTTTGCTACAAATTCTGCTGCACATGTATCAACCACCTTAAATGATGGAATTATAGACTTCTTCTTTCTTTCAATCCTAATTTCATTTTCAGTACGATTTTTCATTTTAGAAATTTGAGAATCGGAAAATCCATTTTGCTTCAGCGTGAAGAGTGGGGTATTTTTATCGCAATCAACCAAAAATTTAATTTGATGTAAAAACCAGGGATCAATTTTAGTTAAATGGTAAATCTCATCAATAGAGATGCCTTCTTTTAAAGCTTCTCTAACTTTTAGCAGTCTAAAGCTTGTTGCGTATTGGAGAGTGTTCATATCCAAAGTACGAGCTCTTATAAGCTCTGGATCATCTTCAACAATAATTTTAGGTTCTAAACCGTTAAGCCCCACCTCAAGGGATCTAAATGCTTTTTGAAGTGACTCCCTAAAAGTTCTACCAATAGCCATTACTTCTCCAACACTTTGCATTTGAACACCTAAATGTCCAGTAGCGGATGGAAACTTTTCAAAATCAAATCGTGGTACTTTTACAATTACATAGTCAATTGTAGGTTCAAATGCTGCTAAAGTTTTTCCCGTAATTTCATTTTGTAGCTCATCAAGAGTATAACCCACCGCTAACTTTGCAGCAACTTTTGCAATAGGAAACCCGGTAGCTTTTGATGCTAGCGCTGAAGAACGACTTACACGGGGGTTCATCTCAATAATGATACACCGGCCTGTTTCAGGATTGACAGCAAACTGAACATTTGATCCACCGGTTTCAACTCCAATTTTTCTCAAACATTGAATAGACCAATTTCTCATAATTTGAAACTCTTTGTCAGATAGTGTCATTGATGGAGCAACTGTTATCGAGTCGCCAGTATGAACACCCATTGGGTCAATATTTTCTATAGAGCAAATTATAATTGCATTATCAGATTTATCTCTGACAACTTCCAGCTCATATTCTTTCCAACCTAAAAGTGACTCTTCAATTAATACTTCTGATATTGGACTGGCTTGAAGCCCATTTTCAACCAATTCTTGAAACTCTTCATGATTATATGCCACAGATCCACCCGTTCCTCCAAGTGTAAACGATGGTCTTATGATTAGCGGGAATTGAATCTTATCAAGCATCTTTTCAGCTTCTTCCCATGTATTAACAAAGCCGCCTTGGGCAGTATCGATACCTATTTCATCCATAGCCTCTTTGAACTTTTCTCTATCTTCGGCCTTATTTATTGCATCAACCTGTGCACCAATCAGATCGATATTATATTTTTTTAAAATACCATTTTTGTGTAATTCCATAGCGATATTTAGTGCGGTTTGACCGCCAACAGTTGGAAGTATGGCGTCAGGTTTTTCTTTTTTAATAATTGCTTCAACATATTCTGGAGTTATTGGCTCAATATATGTTGCATCAGCTAAATCCGGGTCCGTCATTATTGTAGCAGGGTTTGAATTAATTAGAATTATTCTATAGCCCTCTTCTTTTAAAGCTTGGGTTGCCTGAGTTCCTGAATAATCAAACTCACAAGCTTGTCCTATGACAATCGGACCTGCGCCAATAATTAAAATAGTATCTATATCGTCTCTTCTTGGCAATTTTAACCTTTCATTAGCGTTATAAATTTATCAAAAAGATATCTACTATCATGGGGACCAGGGCTTGACTCAGGGTGATGCTGAACAGAAAAGGCCTTAAATTCTTTAGATTCAATTCCTTCATTGGTATTGTCATTTAAGTTTATATGTGTTGGAACTACATTTTCTGGTAAAGAATTAGGATCTACGGCAAATCCGTGATTTTGACTTGTAATTTCAACAATCCCTGTCTCTAAATTTTTTACCGGATGATTAATACCTCTATGCCCAAACTTGAGCTTAAATGTTTCACCTCCTAATGCAAGAGATAGTATTTGATGGCCCAAGCATATTCCAAATATTGGCTTTAGTCCTAACAAACCCTTAACCATTTCGATACCATATGTAACTGCAGAAGGGTCACCGGGTCCATTACTTAGAAATACTCCATCTGGATCAAAGTTTAAAATATCTTTTGCTGTAGTTTTCGCAGGAAATACTGTTACCTCGCAATTATTATCTGAAAGAATATTTAAAATGTTGCGCTTGATACCATAGTCAATTGCAGCCACCCTAAACTTTCCAGTGTCTGACCATTTATATATTTTTTTTGTGCTAACAACTTTAGCTAAATCAAGACCGTTCATTGTAGGTGCATCTTTAAGTTTATTTGTTAAGCCATCAATATCGTTGTCCACTGAAGATATAATCCCATTCATTGCTCCTTGATCCCGAATGTGTCGCGTTAATGAGCGTGTATCAATATTTTGAATTCCAACTATTTTATTCTTATTTAAGTATTCATTTAAAGAGCTCGTTGATCTCCAATTTGAAGGTGTTATAGTCTCCTCTTTGATCACGAATCCTGATGCCTGTATCTTACTTGATTCGTCATCCTCTTCCGTGATACCATAATTACCAATGTGGGGTGAAGTCATTGTGACAATTTGACTACAATATGATGGGTCTGTTAGTATTTCTTGATAGCCAGTCATTCCTGTATTAAAACATACTTCCCCAACAGTTTCACCTAAATAGCCTAACTGATTACCCTCAAATTTTTTACCATCACTCAGTAATAAAATTGCACTCTTAGATTGCACCGGTATTCCTCTCCATTATTAAATTAGAGACCACTAAGTCCTGAACGGCTGTACCAACAGAATTAAAAAAGGTTATATCTGACTCCTTGGAACGCCCCTTACTTTTTGTGTTAGATAATTGACCAATTTCGCATTGAACTTTATCCCATGAATAATCACCGCTTTCAATAGGGATTAATATGTTTCCCGCCTCTTTGTAGCTTGAGATTAGCGAATCAACAAAGACTTTTGACCTTTGAATCAATTCTGCAGGAACCTCTCTTTTACGAGATCCGTGCGCGCCTACGGCATTTATATGGGTACCGCTTGAAATATGATTAAATTTAAATAGCGGTTCATTTGACGTGGTTGCGGTACAAATAATATCTGCATGTTTTAAATCATTTAAATTCCCTGGTGAAACTCTAACATCAAGCTTGTTGCAAAAAAGCTCTACTTTTGTAGAGTCTCTACCAATGACCTTGACTGACTCTATATCTCTAACTTGGCAAATTGCTTCTATCTGAGCGTTTGCTTGCACCCCATTTCCAAACACTACTAGAGTTGATGCATTATTGTTTGCTAGAATTTTAGTTGCATAGCCTGAAGCAGCACCAGTTCTAAGCGCAGTAACGGACTTACCATCAATTAACGCAATAGCACTTCCAGTCTCAGCATCCATAACTACAATAACACCGTTAATTAAGTCGGCGCCTTTTGATGGGTTATTGGTATGAACATTAATGAGTTTAACTGTTAAATATTTTCCACCATTTATGTAAGCTGGCATTGATAAATGGTGCGCTGCTTGATCCGGTATCGGCATATTTACCCTTAAGGGCGCTTCTGCGGTTTTGTTATTCACGGATGAAAAAGCTACTTCCATCAAGTCGATTGCTTCTTGCATCGAAACAGCAGACTTAACATCATCTGCTGAAAAAAAAGGTAGGCTCATTTAGTATCTATTTTTTGGTTAAAGCCCAGGATCCATCCCAATTGTCTCCCGGTGGGTTATCTTTATAATGTTCACATCTAGGAATATAGATCTGACTTGGATTTGTTTTTCTTCCTGGGAACATATCCTCAAGCTCATTGGAAGCCTTAAAGGCATCCACTGCTTTAGCCCAATCCTGATTCCTATATAACTGCAGCGCCTCATTGTAAGCAGGCAGTAATTTATCATATCCTTTTGGCATCTTGTCTTTTTCTGAAATTAATTCAAATACTTGTGCAGGCTCTGTTTTGCCCATTACAATGACATAATCTAAGTCGCGCCAAATAAATTTATCTTTACATGCAGCATACGTTTCATTAGCCACTTGAATGTATATTCCGTATTGCTTAGCTGAAGCCTCAAGTCTAGCTGCAAGATTCACAGTATCTCCCATCATTGTGTAGTTCATTCGCATTGTTGATCCCATATTCCCGGTCACGAGTTTGCCAGTATTAATTCCAATTCGGTTTTGCATATTATGAACTATTTCTGGCCATCTATCTCCTTCCTCTTGCCATTTTGTGCGGAGTTCAGCAAGCCTATCTTGCATCTTTACTGCAGTTAGGCACGACCAATATTCATGATCATCAACTGGTGCAGGCGCTCCATAAAATGCTACGATCGCATCTCCAATATATTTGTCAAGAGTCCCTTTATTTTTTAATAAAATATCTGTCATTTCTGTTAAATAATCATTTAGAAGTTCTACCAAATCTGGTGCCGATAGTTTTTCTGAAAACCCTGAGAAACTTTGGATGTCTGTAAAGAATGCCGTATGGTATCCTTCCTCACCACCAAGAGAAGGCTGCTCTTTGGCTTCATACATTTGGTCAATAAGCTCTGGTGAGATATAGGTGCTAAATGTATTTTTTAAAAAACGTTTATCCTTTTCAGCGCCAAAATAATTGAATAAAAATATACCTCCAAAAGTACCTACGACTGATAGAATAGGCCTTACTACCTCAAGCATTTGCAGATCATTAATGAACTGTAGGTTTGCATAAATAATCCATCCAAATATTGCTACAACCGGAACCGGCAGAGCATAGAAAGGTTTCTTTGGGAATGATATAAAGATACCAACAATAAAACAAATCAAGAGTATGCTGTAGAATGTTGATGCATTGCTTTTGACTGTGACAAAGCTATCTTGCAAAATGCTATACATGACATTGGCATGAATTTCAACACCGGCAAAGGTTTCTTGTACAGGAGTATTTCTAAGGTCCATAAGACCTGGTAAAGAAGCTCCGACCAATGCTACCTTATCCTGCCAATAGTCAGGTGGAAGCATTTCAGGGTCCATACAATAGCTGTAGGGTAAATAGTAAAATGTCTGGAAGCTACCAAAATAATTCACATACATACGGCCGTTGTCATCAATAGGAATTTTTCTTACAACAGTATCTGTAGTATCAATAAGATTTAAAAAATTGTTTTCAAAGTCGTAATCAAATCCCCCATCTTTTTTTATACCAAGAATGTCAATCACTGCTGACATTACCAAGGTAGGATAAACATGGTCGGCTCCATCAAAATAAATTGCTGTTGGCGCTCTCCTAATTACACCATCGTTGTCTTGTGGAAAGTTAGCAGAACCATTACCAATGGATGCAGAAAGAAGCTCTACATAGGTATTTCCTATTCTATCTGCTTGGGGGAGTCTGTTTTTCGCAACATCTGAAATTCCCGATATAATATGATTTTCATATAAATATCCCTCTGGTTCAGAATTCATTTTTGGTAAAAAGTTTAACGTATCTTCTTCCTCAAAGACTATCGCATGATATGTTTTGTTTGAATTTTGAGTTTCAGTTACAAATTTACTGGGATCATTGCTATATAGAAATTGATCAGCTACATTTGAGAGTTCTTGGTTTTTTGAAGAAGAGCTCGAAGAAAGAGCTTGAACGAGATCATATTTAAAAGTGTTTTCTTCGTCAAAAATAATATCAAAAAGCAATGCTTTGGGGTTGCCAGATGATACTGTGTTTATGAGTTGGCCGTGATAAGCGTGTGGCCAGTTATGGTACCGACCAAGACCTCCTTCTTCAACTGGTCCAACAGAAGTGTTATCAATATCAATGACTACTACGTCCTCAATGGACATTTGTTCTACTCCCGCGGTACGTGCACGCATTCTAGAGTCGTATGAAATATATTCATAACCTTCGAGAAGAGAGTTCACAAAGGATATTTTATAACTCGCCCAGCCAAAAAAAATGGCCATCAAAAGGCCAATTATAATTCCAGCGCCAACGCGCTTAAAAAAATCTGTCAAGACAACTATTGAAGACTCAACAGATATGTCTTCAAAATTATCTAAAACCTTCTTCATGTATTAGTTTCCATCTTTAGCATCTTGCTCTTTATTCCATTTAACAAAATCAAGCCCATCATCTGCATCTTGGTCAAATTTGAACATAGAATATTTTCCATCTTTTCGTACGTTGATTTGCATACCTTCTACAAGACTCACCCAATCTTCAAGTGAAACTTCATAAGGTCCTGCAACTTGCGTTGGTGCCTGCACTTCAGTAACTGGACCTAATTTGAATTTAGGCGCTCCTCCACCCTGCGGTGGTCCGCCTTGTCTCATCTGTTTTTCTCTAGCTTCAACAACGTTCTTTGCTGCGTTGACATCCACCTTACCTTCATAAACCAAAACAGAACTTTCATCCTGACCAGATTTAGCACGATATGTTGTTCCTCGAATAGCTGCAACCGCTGTTGGAGTTCTAACCGCAACGTTCTTTTTTTCACCAAATGCTGCTTTTGCAGCTACCCATACATCACCCTTCTTTAGTGTTGCACCAAAATCTTTTACCATAGGCTTTACATTTGCTAACGTTATCTCAAGCTCTGAATTCTGACCTATTCTTAGTTTTCCACCGCCAGCTAACGATATCTCACAGCGTGACTTTGCTAAAGTTTTGATTATATCTTTCTCATGCACAGGCGTTCTTGGCATCGCTTTTTTGAATGCACCGGTTCCATTCTTTTGAATTTGTACCCTCCCCAAAGGAAGAGTTATTTTGCCAAATTCTTGTTGACCTAAAAGCAATGTTGGAATAGATATCGATAAAAAAAGGAGGGGTTTTAAAATGGTAGTAAAATTTTTCATTTTGAACTTGGTGAAACTAAGAATTCTCGTACACGATTGGCAATATAATTAAAGGGCTTAATTATCCACTTTGCCCATTTCCATTTTTCGTCCTCTTTTACTTCTTCTGGTTTTTCCACTACCTTTAAAATATCCTTGGGAGCATCGAGTCCAGCAAATTCCCATGCCATAATTTGTACGAAGGGGTTCATATCTTCTAATTTACCTATATAGGTTCGCTCAACGCTCTTTTCAGGCTCTTTGGTTTCTACATCAATTAATTGTCCTGCGATTAAGCAGGTATCTGCAACAACATTAAATGATCCTGTAATGACTTTTTTGATTCCAACCAGCTTTCCAATCTCAACTGCGCAGTCACTGCTATTGCAATCCATTCTATCATATTTCTTATCATTGAGTAGCTCGTTTAGCTGAATTCTTTCAACCAATATAAAGGACTTTGTTTGATGGAGTTCAAGTCTGAGAAAGCCTGTATAAAGAGCAATATCTTCATCTGTCATTCCTTCCCCCGCGAATGAAAAAAGAGCTAACGTTGGTTTCGCATTGTACCTGCTAAATTTGGACTGCGCAGTCAGCAGGGAAAAAATAAACAGCAGATAGGGTAGTTTTTTATACAAAGCACACCTTATATATAGGTACGCTACGAAAGCTACTTATTTTAAGAATACCATCTTCTTTGTTTTATTCAACACCATCTTCCCGTTCCTATCTTTTACCATCGCATGGTAAAGATATACACCTGTTGATACTTTATTCCCAGAAGCATTCATACCGTTCCATATAAAATTGTAGTACCCCGCAGGCCTTATTTCATTTGATGATAATCTAGTAATTTCTTTACCAAGTAAGTTATAAATCACTAGGTCAACCTGAGCCTCTTCTTGAAGACTGATCATAATAGAAGTTTGCGGATTGAACGGATTTGGGTAATTCTGACTTAATACGAAAGCATCGGGATAAAGACTAACACCTGCATTATTTTTCTCAACGAACTTTTTGGATCCTATCACAAGTCTTAAATCTTGTTTGAGATAGGAATCGGGCCCGGTATTTGCAAAACGGTAACCGCTTTCCCATTTTAAGTTTTGTGCCTG
>CENP01018549.1_pt1 | contig 26459 bp, 18 predicted proteins | sample 361281 | NCBI WGS metagenome assembly CENP01 (sample SAMEA2591122, study PRJEB7988) | marine metagenome | biome: marine biome (ENVO:00000447); feature: deep chlorophyll maximum layer (ENVO:xxxxxxxx); material: saline water (ENVO:00002010), including plankton (ENVO:xxxxxxxx) | depth 70 m | reverse complement strand
GCTTGAAGCCCAATCTTGACAGTTTTTTCGAAAGGAAAAACCCTTGAATCTGCAACGTCAATGTAAGGAACGTCGAAGGCAGTAATCTGGCTCGTATTCATATCGAACGTAGCGTATGAGCTCATAAATTGAAGTCCCTTTTGGCTTGGATTTTCACTTTTGAAAATACCATTCTCTTTAGCTACGGCATTGTTACGTTTAAAGGCTATGGTCTTTTTGTCCATATCCCAAATAAAATCACCTAAATTGGTAGAGAATAAATTTTGTGGCATTTGGGTAAATTCATCTGGCTTGTCTGAGCTAAATTTTCCTAGTCTTGTGTTGAAATCAACCGACACATTGATATAGCTAGATTTAATGGCTATTTGGCTTCCATCAATAGATTTAATTTGTACTTCCGCAGAGTCAGAAAAGGATTTATTTGTACCAAATACTAGCTTCTTAGAATTAATTTTTGCTTCAGCCCAATCCAACCGGCCGTTTCCAGTAATTTCAGTTGGCGTCTGGTTTAAAATGCCTTGGAATGTTTGTCCATTTTGTAGGATACTAATTTTCTCATTCCTGGTGTTCAAGGATAAATTTTCTTCATCAGGCGACCAAGATATGTCTATGTTGTCAGCAGCTATACTGGGGTATTTTCCGTTTTTCGCAAGCCGATATTTTTTGGCATTCGTAGAAAGATTTTTTGGTAGAAGTAAAATATTATCTGAATTAAATTCAGCACCTTGATATACGATATTTCCACTCGCATAAAATCCTTGATTACTTAAACTCAAAGAAATTTCTCCTCGTCCCTTACCCCCATAAAGTGTGTACGGAGTAATTGCTTTTTTAAACCCCAAAGAGTAATCATCCATAATATAAATTTCTAGAGACATGTCGGGTACTATTCCAGCTGATTTGAAAACCCCGGGGAATCGAATCCCTTTTCTAGTAAAGTTGTCTAGACTATCTATGGTAAAAGGTTCTACCTCAAAACGAAAATCATCCTTTTTATATGCCCCCTCATGAATTTCTGGCTTTTCATAATGTACCAATGAGGTACCCCGGCTTATGAATTTTGGGTATGTTGGGAAGTTTTTTAATCCAGACTTATTTTGAGGGTTATCAATTTTTATTATTCCATTTAGATTTGTGAGTACAGAATTGATTCCTTTAATCTTAACGCTTTCATTATTTTCAGGGAAAAATAGGCGAAGCGAATCAATGAGTTGACTTTCAATATCAAATTTTTTATAGCTAAACTCAAAGTTTTTGGCATAAAACTGAAGTCTTCCTGCACGAAGAATACCGCCAAATCTTAAGTCTCTACCATGTTTTAAAAATACTTCTTGCTCATATGGTTTTACCAACACGTTTTGTGAATCACTAAACTGAAATAGTCGAACACCTTGAAGGTGCATCTCATTGTTTATGAAAGAGAGGGTGGCATTGGGTTTTTTTCCGATAACCGAACGAAATCTTAAAACGTCATAATCAGTAATTTTTCGATGGCTATTGCTATAATGAATAACTTTAGAAAAAACATGTATGGTATCGTTTTGTAGATTATACGATATAAACCCATTGTCAGCAAGCTGTATAATTTGTGACTTCATTTTATCTGCTGTACTGCGGTGTGCTTTGGCATATTTTTCTAAAGTAAAGTCACGTGTTCTATATTTTACCGCATATCGTTCTATTCTATTGATTGGGTTGAACGGTAACATTCTACCTATACGTTCATATCTAAATTCTTTAAAGAATTTTGTAGACTCAAAATTTGCTGTGGCGTCTGGTTGGGACATTTTGAAAGACATAAAATCTTGGTTAATGTTCCAAATCATTTCGTCTACATAAAGTTCCATTTGGTGATCATTGTTGATAAATGGAGATCGTTCGAACCCTTCTTCTCCTCGAATGGCTAAAATTTCTTCATTCTTTATGTCAAAAACTATATTGATTCTTGGGTGGCTGATTGTTCCACTGTCTGTATAAAAAGTTAGTTGAGCATCTGGACAAGACAGTCTTATTGGACTTATAGCAAATAATTCTGCGCTGGCTTTCATTTTGATTTTATCTTTATATTTTACTTTTATAATGGCTGGATCTTTGCTATTCCCTTTTCCATAAAAAGTGTTTCCTTTCATCTTAAATCCACCGGTTAAGGATATCCTATTGTTCGCGAAATCACCTAAGGAGATATCGTTTCTGTAAGATTCAAAAAGCGGAAATTTTGCGTCACTAAAGATGGTGTCTTCTTGAGTTAGTCTTTTGCTGCTTAATCTATCGGTAAGTTTTCCGAGCAATTTTTCAGTCGTAATGCCTTTGTATGTAAAAAGTGCTGAATCCGCTTCAAAAAATCCACTATTGAGTCTTAGCATATAATCATCAAAGCTTGCAAAAACATTTTCAGGAGCAAGTCCTACCCTTTGCCAGTCAATGGTCCCATCTTTTCCAGTCCAACTTTTATCGCTTAGACGAAAGGTCCCTGAGGTATTTTTAATTTTTATCTTGTCTTCTCCACCAATGGCTTGTGCGTATAGGGTGATATTTTTATAAGTGATTAGCAGATCATTTTTTTCAAAACGTAATTTATAATCTGTTGGATTGGTATACCATTTTTTTGATTTACTTACGAAAAAGATGTATTCATTAAATAAACCCTTCGAGGTTTCTAATATTTCTAAATATCTCTTTTTGTTTTTTCTAAGTATAGGAAGACTATATTGAAGCCAATCACTATATTGATCTCGGTCAATTTTTGAAGAATCATTTCCCAAAAGAATGGTTTGCAGGAGTAATGAAAAATTTTCCATTGTTGCTTTTTGCAATAACATCATATTGCTCAATTGTATAATCTGTCTTTTATTTTCCTCGGAAAAAGAGTTTCCCAAAAATTGCGCTTCAAATTCACTTAACATAGAAGAGGTTTTTTTATCGTTTGAATTGTGCAGAAACTCAAACAGTTCATCAATAAAAACTTCAGGTCTTTGCGAAAAAGACTTTGGTTGAGACCAAGCTAGAGTACAGAATAAAATGGCACCTATGCAGAGTGTAGTTTTTTTATTAGCGACCAAATTGAAGTCCACACCAATTATTTTTTTCAAATTCATTTTGTAAGCTAAAATCATACTTTTTGGATTTATTCAATATTTCCTGCTTATCTTCAATTAAAAAGCCACTTATGATCAGAACGCCATTTTCTTTCAACATTATATCAAAATCAGCCAAAAATTGGAGATTGACGTTTTTTGTAATATTTGATACAATAAAGTCAAATTTTTGATCTTTTATATTTTCAATAGTTCCTAAAATCACTTTTGAATTATGGCACTTATTTAAGCGGATATTTTGATTGGTATTTTCGACACAATTTTGATCATTATCAACCAACAGTACTTCTTTTGCTCCCTTTATTTCGCTGAAAATTCCTAAAACCCCTGAACCGCAGCCCATATCCAATAGTGTTCTGTTTTGAAAATCTAGGCCGTTCATAAGCTCTAGTAAACCTGATGTTGTTTCATGATGTCCTGTACCAAATGCCATGGAAGGGTTTATAATAATTTGAGGCAGTATTTGAGTTGATTTTTTATGAAACGGAGCCAATATATGCGCTACATTATTTACTAAAACAGGAGGATAATTTTCTTCCCACGTGGCATTCCAGTTTTGTTCCGTTAAGGTTTCAGTTACAACATTTGGAATACTTTTATTTTTAAAAAATGATTGTATGATTTCTGCATTTTCTGGTCTAAAAAATATGTGCCAAGATTTTTCTTTTTCTTCAATTCCTTCAATAGGGTATTCCCATAAATAGGCTATTTCTATCTCTGAAAGCAGCGCTTTTGGGATGTCAATTTTTTGCAAACCCACTAGGAAGCCAAAAGTACACCGCCCAAAGCGAATAAAGACTATTTTTAAGTTAAAATTGTTTAACCTGTAGTCACTTGAAAAAGATAATATTTCTTGAAAAGATTCAAACTTGGTTTACATCAAACAACTGGATTTGGTATGATTTTCAAAAAACTGCTGCAAAGAATTATTACGATGGTAAAAATGGCTTGGTAAATGCGCCAACGGGTAGTGGTAAAACTTATGCATTGGCTTTACCTTTCTTAGTGAAACACGGCTTTGAGAAACCAAAAAGTGGAATTAGAGTTTTGTGGATTACTCCCCTAAGAGCACTTTCAACGGATATACACCAAGCAATTGAAACTGCTACTTTGGATTTGAAAATTTCATGGCGCGTGGCGCTCAGACATGGAGATGTTCCTTCGGCAAAAAAACAAGCGCAAATGAAATCGCCACCTCAAGTTTTGGTCACTACTCCTGAAAGTGTTCATATTATGTTGGCTAACAAAAACAGAGAAAAATTATTCAAAAATCTCGATTGCGTAGTTGTAGATGAATGGCATGAATTGATTGGAAATAAAAGGGGTGTTTTGATTGAATTAGCTATAGCAGCATTTAAAATGTATCAACCCAAGGTAAGCATTTGGGGGATTTCGGCTACAATAGGCAATTTGGAACAAGCTAAAAAAGTATTGGCAGGAGAAAATGCCATTTTGGTTAAAAGTAAGATCAAAAAAAAGATGGATGTCAATACTTTATTGCCACCAAAAATTGAAAAACTCCCATGGGCAGGTCATTTGGGTCTTACGATGTCCAAACAAATTGATCCTATAATTAAAAATGCAAAAACAAGCTTGATATTTACCAACACACGTGGGCAAGCAGAAATTTGGTATCAAAAAATTTTGGATGCAAATCCACATTTTGCTGGGCTCCTCGCTATGCATCACGGAAGTTTGAGTAAAGAGGTAAGACAGTGGGTCGAGGAAGCTTTGCATATTGGTAGCTTGAAGGCTGTCATTTGCACTTCTAGCTTAGACTTGGGTGTTGACTTTCGCCCTGTTGATACGGTTATTCAAGTAGGTAGTCCGAAGGGTATTTCTCGATTCGCACAACGTGGAGGAAGAAGTGGCCATGGGCCTAATTTACCCAGCAAGCTTTATTTTTTGCCAACAAATGCCTTAGAGTTAATCGAGGCATCTGCATTAAAGAAGGCCATAGAAAGAGAAATGTTTGAAGCTCGAGAACCCATGCAATTGTGTTTTGACATTCTTATCCAATTTTTGGTGACCTTAGCAGTGGGAGGCGGATTTGACCCAAATGAAATTTTTTTACGGATAAAGAAAACGAGTTGTTTTTCTTTATTGACTGAAAGTGAGTTTTCTTGGTGTTTACATTTTATTCAATTTGGGGGTAAGGGCTTGCAGGCCTATGAAGAATTTAGAAAAGTAGAGGACGAAAATGGAAAATTTATTGTTAAAAATAAACGAATTGCCATGCGCCACAGGCTAAGTATAGGTGCTATTGTAAGTGAAACAAATCTTAAAGTTAAGCTGCAAAATGGAAAAGTTTTAGGACATATAGAAGAGTATTTTATCAGTAAATTAAACATAGGAAGCGCCTTTACTTTTGCCGGTGCAGTATATGATTTGTTAGAAGTAAAAGGTATGGAGGTAAGGGTGAAAAAATCTAAAAAAAGGTCGGCCGTGGTACCTTCTTGGATGGGCGGAAGAATGAGCTTAACAAGTGAAATTTCTGATCTCTTGCGAGAAGAACTTTCCTTGTCTGAAGCAAAGTTTGGACCGGAAATGCGGAAACTAAACCCTTTACTAAAGCTTCAAAAGAAGAGGTCTTTGGTGCCTTTACCTACCGAGTTTTTGATTGAAACTTTCGAAAGCCAAGAGGGTCATCATATTTTCATGTATCCATTTGAAGGAAGAAAAATACACGAAGGTTTGAGCATGATTTTGGCACACAGAATAAGTAAAATAGCACCTATGTCAGTTAGTTTGGCAATGAATGATTATGGATTTGAAATAGTTTCGGCTAAGGAAATTCCAATTTTCCAAGCCCTAGAAGAAGACTTATTTTCAACAAAAAATTTACTTCGGGATATTCAAGATAGCACCAATCAAACAATCATGGCAAAACGAAAATTTAGAGACATCGCCTCTATTGCTGGTTTGACTTTCAAAGGATACCCAAATAAATTGCACGGTGACAAACATTTACAGGCAAATGCACAACTCTTTTTTGATGTATTTAACGATTATGATCCAGAAAACTTGTTGCTTCGGCAAGCTTTTGATGAAGTACTTTTTGAACAATTAGATGAACAACGTATTTTTCTCGCACTGTCTCGAATAAGTACGCAAGAAATTGTTGTAAAAAAGTTGAGCAAACCTTCTCCTTTTTCATTCCCAATAATGGTAGACAGATTAAATAGAAATAGTTTAAGCAACGAAAAAATGGAAGATAGAATAAAAAGGCTACTAGAAACTTTAGAAAAGTAAGGCTGTTATTCTATAGATTAACTAAGCTTGTATTCTCTTGTACAACACAAAATTTGTCGCTGGTTTTTTGCTAATTATTCTTGGTTTAATCTGGGGCAGTAGTTTCATTTTAATGAAAATTGGTCTGCATGCTTTGGCGCCAATTCAAATTGCGTCTTTGCGCATTGGTATTGCTGGGTTTTCTTTATTACCATTTATCATACCTTATGTCAACAGAGTTGAAAAAAAAGATAGAATTTGGATTTTTTTGACTGGCCTTGTAGGAAATGGGATACCTTCTTTTTTATTTGCTTATGCGCAAACATCGGTATCTAGTTCTACTACTGGTGCTTTAAATTCTCTTACACCAATTTTTGCACTGCTCACCGGCTTGGCTATTTTTCGGATGTCTCTCGATAAGTACAAAATGCTCGGCGTGATGATTGGCTTTATAGGTTCTTTTGTATTGCTCACTTGGAAAGCAAATGGTGAACTTCAATTTTCACCCATGGCGCTTTGGATTGTATTGGCAACATTTATGTATGGCTTGAACGTGAATATTTTGAAATTAAAATTATCAAAATATCCGCCACTTATGATAGCAAGTTTACCCTTAGGGACGCTGTTTTTGCCTGCTGTTCTAATATTCTTTTCATTTCCACTTCCTAATTTAAATAGTCAAGAAGTTCTCCAATCTGTTTTTGCTATCGGGCTACTAGGTATAATTGGAACTGCTTTTGCGCTCATCCTTTTTAATAGGCTGATACAAATTTCAAGTGCAGTTTTTGCTTCCTCTGTCACTTATCTTATCCCTTTTGTTGCATTATTTATAGGTTGGTTAGATGGTGAACAGGTAGGATGGATTCAATTAGCGGCCGTGTTGGTCATTGTTATCGGAATTCTCATCATTCGAAAAGGCAATAAGCAAGAAAATCGCTGAAGTGTTATTGTTTCCTCCTGCACAATGGCTCTATTTCAGCCCAGTTTTTTACTAAGGTTTCTATTTTTTCAGGATTTTGCTGGTGTAATCGAATTTGTATATTCACATGTTTGAGGCCTAAGAAATCAAAGCAATTATCCAAGCTTTTTTCCGGATCTGCAACCAAATCTTCATAACAAATTTCTAGAATAGATCTGTCTTTGTAACGATTTCGAAATTCTCTTTCCCAATTCTCTGTTTTTTCAAGTTCAGTAGCTAACCAGTTGCGGTCAATGCTTATCTTTTTAAAAAATAAAGGCAGGGATAATGGCCATTTTTGCTTCCAAACTTTGGTGTGTGTTGCAATGGCTTGAGAAATAACTGTCCGCACTCTGTCTTTTCTTGTGAGGTGAATGAACTTAACGCTTGGATTTTGATCAAGAAACGTCCAAACATCGCCTGCACCATTTTTTGAATGGTAATAAAAAAGTTTACAGCCGAGAACCTTCTCTCTGGATTTTTTCCATGTGCTTATTAGTTTTTGCGTTGTAATTTTTTGGTTTTTAAAGATTTCTCCCCAAATCCGAATATCTGGGTGCTGATGTAAACAATCAATGAGTAGGTTTGAGCCGGTGCGAGATCTACAGATGACAAAAAAAAGGGTTCTTGAATCACCTGAAACACCTAGTTGATTACTCATTTTTTGACCAATGAAAGCCTAACCACGCCATAGGTAGGTATGCCAATCCTAAGTCAACCACGGCAAACCAAGTGGGCGTAGGTCTCGCAGAAACCTCCATAAAGCCTCCAATTAAAAAGAATAGGCCAATAATTAGCGCACCAATCCATCGATTGGAAACCATAATTTCACTACTTATCCATGCTCCAATTAGTGTGCCGCCTGCGTGGCCCATAAAGGGTGCTACAAAATGTTTGAACTCAAAACGATGTATATTCTCACTTAAACTTTTTTCGGTGAGTTCTACTCCGCTAGGTAAAGGGAAAATGGTCAGAAAAAGATAAATTAATGCCATGTTGATAAGCGCGCCCATAAGCAGTCCGATTACAGGACCGATAAAGTTTTTTAGGGTAGGATTCATTCGTGCGAAAATACGCATTCCTACCAATTCAAAATTTTTGCAAAAATCAAGGGAGCAACTATAGAGGCGTCACTTTCGATAATAAATTTTGGCGTATTGACACCCAATTTCCCCCACGAAATTTTTTCGTTAGGTACGGCGCCAGAATATGAACCATAACTTGTTGTGGAGTCAGAAATTTGACAGAAATATGTCCACAAAGGAATATTTTGTTCTTGCATGTCTTGGTGCAACATAGGCACGACACAAATAGGAAAATCTCCGGCAATTCCTCCACCTATCTGAAAAAATCCAATACCATTTTTACAGGTATTTTCTTTATACCATTTTGCTAACCAAATCATGTACTCAATGCCATTTTTTATGGTTTCTGACGTTATAGTTTTTTGCATACATTTTGACGCAAAAATATTCCCTAATGTACTGTCCTCCCAGCCTGGAACTACCAATGGTAAGTTCTTTTTAGCAGCAGCCAAAAGCCAAGAATTTTTTGGGTCAATTTGATAATGTTTTTCCAAATCACCTTCGCGCAGCAAGTCATACAAAAATTGATGTGGGAATTTTTGAATATTTTTTTTGTGAGCTTCGAGCCATCTCTTTGCTAAAGGTTCTTCAATGCGTCTAAATGCTTCAATTTCAGGAATACATGTATCGGTGACTCTATTAAGGCCTTTTTCTAAAAGTTCTTGTTCATCTTTTGGGCTTAAATTTCTATAATTTGGAATTTTTTTATAGTGATTATGTGCCACCAAATTCATCAGATCCTCCTCCAAATTGGCTCCTGTACAAGAAATAATGTGTACGTTATCTTGTCGAATCATTTCCGCCAATATTTTGCCAATTTCTGCAGTACTCATAGCACCAGCTAGGGTAATCATCATTTTATTCCCCTGTTGTAATTGATCCTTATAGGCTTCTGCTGATTCGGCCAATGAGGCGGCATTGAAGTGTAAAAAGTATGTGTCGATGAAATTAGATATTTTAGTCATAACCTAATGTTTTGAGCATTTCTGTTGATTGTTGAGCTTCTCTAAATACTTCAATGTCTAGGTCGCCGTTTTCTAGCTTTCGCATTAATAAATGTTTGGGGTAGGGAATAAGACAATGTTGGATGCCGCCATAACCAGACAATGATTCTTGATAGGCCCCTGTATTGAAAAAACCTATATAGAGATCCTCCTTTTCTAATTTAGGAAGATAAATAGCGTTTGTATGTTGCTCAGAGTTGTAGTAGTCATCGCTGTCACAAGTAAGCCCTCCAAGAAGTACTCTTTCATATTCATAATCCCACGCATTTAAAGGGAAAAGAATAAAACGTTTGTTTATTGCCCATGTATCAGGTAGCGTAGTCATAAAACTCCCATCTATTAAATTCCATCTTTCACGATCGTTTTGTTGCTTTTGCTTTAAAACTTTAAAAAGAGTAAGCCCGCTTTCACCAACTGTGAAACTTCCAAACTCTGTGTAAATATCGGGATGTTGAATATTGGCATCAGAACAATGGGTTTTTATTTGTAAAACGATTTCATTAACCATTTCTGCATATTCAAAATTGAACTTTAAAGAATGAGGAATAGGCAAACCACCACCAATATTTAGGTCATTAACACTGCTACATACTTTAGCCAAGGAGGTGTACACATTGAGGGCTTTTCTGAGTTCGTTCCAATAATATGCAGTGTCATGAATGCCTGTATTAATAAAGAAGTGAAGCATTTGGAGAGAAACTTGTTTGTCGTCTTCAATAGCGAGTTTATAGTATGGCAATATGTCTTTGTATCCAATACCTAAACGTGAAGTATAAAAGGCAAACTTTGGTTCTTCTTCACTTGCTATTCTGATGCCTAGTTTGATAGGTTTTCTTGTCAAAGATTTAAGTCTATTCAACTCTGTTTTGTTGTCAAGGACTACCACCAAATTATTATACCCTAATTCCAAAAATCGAGCAATTTCATTCAAATATTCAGCTGTTTTATAGCCATTGCAAATTATTTTTTTATCCAAATTGAGCTTCCCTGACCGTCTTAAATTTTCTATCAACACCATGTCAAATGCACTTGATGTTTCAATATGTGCTCCATGACTTAAAACTTCTTCTAATACAAATTTGAAATGGCTACTCTTAGTACAATAACAATAATGATAAGTGCCCGAAAAAGCAGCCCTATTAATGGCATTTTGAAACCACATCCTTGATTTTTCTATTTGTTCGCCTATTTTATTTAAATAAGTGATTTTTAATGGTGTGCCATACTTTTTTGCGATGGCTTTAAGGTTTATATTTTCGAACAACAAGTCAAAATTTTCATCTAAGGAAAATCTATTTTGAGGGAATTCAAAAGTTTGTTCAACAAGATGTATGTACTTCTTTTTCAAGACAATGCTTTTCTTTAAAACAAAAATTATCTATTGTTGTTGACAAATAATCATTTATGTATAAAAATTTTACTTACTTATCTTTTTTTATCGTCGCAGCAGTTTTATTAGGAAACAGAACTGGTCCAAGCGCTGTCCTAGGCCATACAGGATCTCCGGGCGATAATCAAGCTTCTTGTGTCAATTGCCATGGTTCCATAGCAAAAAATCAAACCAATATGATTAGTACAAATATGACTGGAGGTCAATACATTCCTGGTGATACGTTTGATATTTCTATAACTGCGGAGGATGCAGGCAAAAGTGTTTTTGGTTTTGAAATAACTTGTGAAAATCCAAACACCAAACAAAAAGTTGGCAAATGGTTAAAAAACAATGAAACTAGATTGAAACGAAATGGCGGAAATATTGGCCATAATGGTCAAGGTGCAAGCACAAGCGATAAAAAAACTTGGACCGTACAATGGGTTGCACCAAGTCAGGGGGTTGGTCCTCTTACATTCTACGCAGTTACAATGTGTACAAATGGAGATGGCGTACCTACCAACGATAACCACTATTCATCCACTTATTCTGTAGTGGAGGGAAATGCAGATATTGCTCAATTGTCGCAAGGTACAGTAAGTGTATTCCCTAATCCAACAGAAAATGAGGTGCATGTTAATGTTCAAAGAGCTCGTCTTAAGCTATATAATTTGGAAGGTAAGTTGTTAATTAATGGTAAATCCAATCACTTATTTCTCAATCAAATATCTCCAGGTATCTATTTGTTACAAGTGGACGTTGATGGCCAAAAATTTTACCAAAAAATCCAGAAACTATAAACAACTTTTTGGGTTATAGTTTAGGCTGAAATATCATTTTGCCTAGATTTTTTGTCCAAAAAACAAGATTACATAGAGATAGTTCGAGCGCGTGAGCATAACCTCAAGGAACTCTCAGTCCGTATACCTAGAAATACACTTACAGTAATAACCGGTGTTAGCGGAAGCGGAAAAAGCTCCTTGGCTTTTGACACAATTTTTGCTGAGGGTCAAAGAAGATATCTAGAGAGCTATGGGAGTTATGCGAGACAATTCATTGGGAATTTAAAACGCCCAGATGTAGAGTCAATTAAAGGATTAAGTCCTGTAGTAGCAATTGAGCAAAAAACAGTTTCAAAAAACCCCAGAAGTACGGTTGGAACCATCACAGAGGTTTATGACTTTTTGCGTTTGTTGTACGCCAGAGTTTCGGAGGCATATTCGTATGACACCAAACGCAAAATGCTTCGGATGACACAGGAGGAAATTACCAAAAAAATCATTGATAAATTTCAACAGACTCCACACCTTATTTTAGCCCCTTTGGTAAAAAGACGAAAAGGGCATTACCGAGAACTTTTTGTTCAACTAAAAAGAAAGGGATTTACAAAAGCTAGGGTAGATGGAAAAATTGTAGAAATCAAACCCAAATACCAGTTAAACCGATATCAGGTGCATGACATAGAGGTATTAATAGATAGGATAGAACCATCCGACAATATGTCTTTTCGTATGAAGGAGAGCATTGCCTTGGCATTAAAACATGGTCAAGGAAGTATCCAGATTTTTGACACTGTCGCCAAGCTTAATAGCTACTTTTCTATGATGCTGGTAGATCCTGAAACAGGACTATCTTATGATGAACCTCAACCCAATACATTCTCATTTAATAGTCCATATGGATATTGTAAGAAATGTGAAGGGCTCGGGACAGAGAGTCTCATTGATACCAGTCTCATTTTTGCTGACCAAGGATTAAGTATCAATAAGGGAGCGATAGCACCTTTAGGAACTTTCAGAGAAAACAATTCTTTCGCCAAACTCCGTGGTTTAAGTAAAGCAATGAAGTTTAGTATGGCCAGTCCACTATCAGAACTTTCTGATGAACAAAAGCAGGCAATATTAAACGGTTACCCAAAAGAAATAGAAGTAAGAACCGTTTATGGAGGAAAATACAAAGGAAAATGGAAAGGTGTAGTGCCCATGTTGAATAAAGCTTTTCATGAAAAAAGTTATGATCAGCTTTACAGATGGGCGGAAGAATACATGACAGTTAATACTTGTTCAGCATGCCAAGGTTTTCGCTTAAAACAAGAGGCTTTACAATTTAGATTTGGGGAGGTAAATATTGGTCATTTGGCTCAAATGAGTATTAACCAGTTGCAAGAATGGCTAATGAAATTACCCGGTAAACTCAACACAAGACAACAAAAAATTGCCAGTGAATTATTGAAAGAAATAGATGAACGTGTTAAATTTTTGGTTGATGTAGGTTTGGGATATTTAAGTTTAAACAGTCCTGCTCGCACCTTGTCGGGAGGAGAAGCGCAAAGAATACGCTTAGCAACCCAAATTGGTTCAAAATTAGAAGAGGTTTTGTATATACTTGATGAACCAAGCATCGGATTACATCAAAGAGACAATTCGAAGTTGATTGAAGCACTCAAAGAATTAAGAGATTTAGGGAATACAGTCATTGTAGTTGAACATGACAAAGACATTATGCTTCATTCAGACCATATCTTAGATATAGGTCCAAAAGCAGGCTTTCATGGTGGCCAACTAGTAGGAGAAGGATCATTTAGCCAAATATCGAAGCAAAATACGCTGACTTCTTCTTACCTGAAAGGAGAGAAAGAAATCAAAGTACCAGAGAAAAGACGAAAAGGGAGTGGTAAGAAAATACAGATATTAGGTTGCACAGGAAACAATTTAAAGGGAGTAAATTTTGATTTGCCCCTAGGGAAATTTGTTTGCATATCTGGGGTATCGGGCAGTGGCAAGTCTTCTCTAATAAATGAAACACTAAGCCCGATCTTGCATAATTATATTTATAAGTCAAAGAAAAAACCTTTACCTCATAAGTCCGTAAAAGGACTTAAGAATATTGATAAGGTGATCACGATAGATCAATCACCTATTGGGCGAACACCTAGGAGCAATCCTGCAACTTACGTTGGGTTTTTTACGGGTATAAGAACCTTATTTTCTGAGTTGCCGGATAGTAAAATAAGGGGTTTTAAACCTGGTAGATTTAGTTTCAATGTAAAAGGAGGCCGTTGTGAAAGTTGTAAAGGAGGGGGAAAGAATGTTATCGAAATGAATTTTTTGCCTGATGTAGAAGTTTTATGCAATTCTTGTCAAGGAAAAAGATTTAATAGAGAAACACTGGGGGTTCGTTATAAAGGTAAAAATATAACCGATGTCCTAGGTATGACTGTTGATGAAGCATGTGATTTTTTTGAATCCATACCAAGTATTTTTAGAAAATTGGCAGCATTAAAAGAGGTAGGATTGGGCTATATTAAACTCGGACAGAGTGCTGTAACCTTATCGGGTGGAGAGGCGCAAAGGGTAAAATTGGCTACAGAATTGTCAAAAGTAGGTACAGGCAAAACAGTTTATATACTAGACGAACCTACTACAGGTTTACATTTTGAAGATATTTCAATGCTACTTACGGTATTGAATAAAATAGTTGACAAAGGCAACACTGTGGTCGTTATTGAGCATAATTTAGATGTAATTAAAGTTGCTGACTGGGTGGTTGATATGGGCCCTGAAGGCGGTGAGTTTGGTGGGCAAATTGTGGCAAAAGGAAAGCCTGAGCATATTGCAAAAAGTGCAGGTCCCACGGCAGAATTTCTCAACAGAGAATTAACTTGTTAAAAGTAAGTGTGTAGCTAAATCTTTCGTGTTCCGGTTGAAAAGCACAATTTCTCTTAGAATTGTGAAAAGCGGATTTTTAGGGTTGGCCCCCAAATTTTTTAGCACGAAATACCCTTCGGGAACAATCTTGTTTTGGAATAAAAAGTGCTCGATTTTTTCTCCTTGCGCGAGCGCTTTCCCAAGTTGATAATTTCTGCTGTGTTTGCTATTACAGGTTACCAGTAAATCCCCTAAAGTATAATGCCAATTTTGCGCCTCAGTGTCTTTTGTATAGTAGCTCATTTCTGAAAAGCACATTGCTACATATAAAGCTTTCAGGTTGTCACCTGTATCCAATCCGTCAAGCAAACCAGCACCAATCGCATAAACATTTTTTAAGGCACCACACCATTCTAAACTATGCATATTTGTTCTCCAATCAATGACGAAAAAGTCTCTTTTTAGAAGTGATTTAAAAGGAACAAAAAGTGCTTTATTGCTTGTTGCTAGGGCTATTTTGGTGGATTTTTTTAGTACCACTTCTTCGGCATGTGAGGGGCCTAGTAGTAAGGCGGTTTGGTCAATGGGTACACCAAAATCTTCTACCAAACATTGTACCATAGGCTTCTGATATCTTGCCAATATGCCCTTACAGACAGAAATGATCGGGATATTATTTGAACGTGCAAAAAACGAAATAGATTTTACATAATTGTGTAAAAAGGCTACTGGTATGGCAATCAATAAAAAATCTGGCTTAGATTGGAATTGTAAGAAAGGAGGGCTTGAGATATTTGAGCATTCAGGCGCAAAATATTTCTTTTTTTCTTCAAAATTGTCTTCATAAATATGCCATTCAACAGGTCCATTGGCGCTTAGTAATTTTACCAAGGCACTACCCCAAGAACCTCCACCCAAAACAGTTATTTTTTTCTTTTCGATGATCTTCCTTTTTTAGGGCCGAACTTTCTCCCTTTACCTTTTTTTTGAATAAAAACCTTTGATTCATCTTGCAAACTTTCACTAACTGCCTCAAAAGGGCCAACGATTACTTTTGAAAGAGAGTCGAGACCTTCTGAAATTTCAATGAACCTTGCGTCTTGAATGCCCGTTTTTATTTTTTGTTTTTTGGCTATACCTTGTTGAAATAGAAAAATAACTTCTTCTTTTTTATTCTTTCTATGTTTTTCAGCTCTTGCTGTGACCGCTTCAATGGGGAGAGATAGAATATTTTCTTTTTTGCGGGTAATTATTTCTACGCTTGCACTAAGCCCGGGTAAAAATGGCTCTTTACCACTTTTAAGCAAATCTTTATAAGAAGATTCAAGAATGCGCACTTTTATCTCAAACTCTGTAACCTCTCCTGAGTTGGCGCCTTGAACATTAGATGTTGTGGAAGATTTGGCCATTTCGGTAACAATACCGTCAAATTTTCTTTCACCATATGCATCCACTTCAACAAAACAACTGTCACCAATTTCAATTTCTAGAATGTCATTTTCGCTTACGGTTACCAAAACCTCCATATTCTTAAAATTCGATAGAATCATCATCTCTGTACCTGCCATTTGTGCCGTACCTACTACACGCTCTCCTTGTTCTACTTTGAGTTTTGAAATAACACCATTTGTAGGTGAGCTTATATTGGTTAGTATTAGTCCTTTTTCCGCTTCTTTTAATGTAGCTTGAGCTGTTTCAATAGCATATTTTGCCGATAAAATTCTTTCTTCAAATGCTTGTTGATCAGCTAGCGCAATTTCATACGCAGATTCAATTTGTTCCCATTCAGTTTGACCTATGATACCTTTTGTGTACAAATTTTTATTGCGCTCATAATTAGATTCTGCTTGTTTTCTCCTTGATTTTGATTGAATTAGGTTGGCTTTTGCATTTTGAAGATTTACTTTGGCTGTTTTAACTCCAGCAACTGCTCGGTCTTTTGCTGTTAAATAAATTTCTGGGTCGATTTTTGCCAAGAGTTCCCCTGACTCTACGGTGTCTCCTTCTCTAACAAAAAGTGAAATAATTTCTCCTGAAACATCTGAACTTATGCTAACGTCTATTTCTGGTTGAATTTTTCCGCTTGCAAAAACAGATTCTGTAATGGTTCTGTATTTTGCATTACCCGTTATAATTGCAAGTCCTTTGGGTTGCATTTGTTTGCGAATTACAATAAAGCATACAACCAAAATTACAAGCCCGGAAATAATGTATATCTTTTTTCTTTTCATTATAATTTCAGTGATTTTCCTTGATAAAAGTCTAAAATTAGCTTTCTAAAAAGTAAGTCATATTTGGAGCGATTAGTATTTGATAAAGCGGTTTCTAAACTATTTTTAGCCAAAAGTAAATCAAGGCTATTTACAATACCTGCTTCAAATCGTTTTTGAATGATGTCGTAGTTTTTTTCTTGTGCTTTTTGATTTTCAAGCGTCGCTTGGTAAGTAGCTGCGGCATTGATGTAATCATTATAGGATTGCGCAACACTTAGTTTAAGATTGTTTTTTACCGAAGCTTGATTTTTCTTAGCAATATCCGCCTGAATTTTTGCATTTTGTAAGCGGTTTCTATTGCTTAATTGATTAAAAATTGGGATTCTTAGAGAAAAACCTATGCTTTGTCCAAGATTATTACGCAATTGATTAGCGTAAGGCGTCTGTATATAATTTCCAACAGATCTTTGAACCAATACTGCATCATTTGTCGAATTGACAAAGCCAATGCTGTCAAAACGAGAGGTAAAACCGTTCAAACTTCTATTTGATTGAGAATAGACTGTTTGTAAAGAATAGAAAGAAGTTAGTGTGGGCAACAAATTTGCTTTTGCCAAATCGATATCGATAAGCGCTTGTTCTGTTTGTTTTTTTGCTAGTTCAACTTGCGGCAATTGATTCTCAGCGGCTTGGTAAATTACATTTAGATTTTCTACATTGCTTAATTCTATTTTGATTTGTTGCGGCGGAATTACGCTAAAAACCTCCTGTAATGGTAGTTGAAGTAAATTTTTTAGACGAACATAATTGGAACGAATTTGATTTTCAGCGTTAACTAAAGTAACTTTATCCTGTGCTTGTTGTGCTTCAATACTTAACAATTGGGATGGGTCAATTACCCCAGCCTTATAAAGTTGCAGGCTTCTTTCCAATTGTGCATTTGTTCTTATTTGTTGCGCCAATGCAATTTCTTTTTGCTGTATGCTAAATAAAACTTGTAAATAAGCATTGGCAATTGAAAGGGTCACGTCATTTTTGACTACTTCGAGGGAGCTCCCTGCAATTTCATAAGCAAGATTTTGTTTTTTGATATTGTTGTTGATTCTGAATCCATTGAATAAGGTCATGCCACTAGACATGCCAAAACGATTGGACTGAATACTTTGATTGGAAAATGTATTGGTAAAAGGGTCTATTGCTCTACCCAAATTGTAGTTGTGGTTGGCATCAAGGTTCAACGTTGGAAGCCGATCTAATTTACTTTGCTTCTGATTGTTATTGGCGATATGCAGTTGTAGCTCTCCAATTTGTATATCTAGGTTGTTTATTAAAGCGTGATCAATACACCTCTGTAAGTCCCATATTTGGCTTGTGGCAACAAACGATAAAAAAAACAATGTGAAGGTCAAAATCCATTTCCACATGCTCCAAAAGTACGAATGTTCTTTAGTTATGAATAAATCTTGGTCAATTAAAAAAAGGTTTATTTAGATAAGCACCTACTTTCGAAGTATAAAATCAAAAACGATATACTTAACTTTTGATGATGGTCCTCATCCAGAAATCACGCCTTGGGTTCTTGATCAACTGGAAAAATTCAATGGTACGGGGACTTTTTTTTGTGTTGGAGAAAATATTCAGAAATACCCTAAGACTTTTCAAGAAATTTTAGACAGAGGACATCAAGTGGCCAACCATACATTTAATCACCTCAAAGGATGGTATACTAAAAACCAAGAATATTATGAAAATATACAAAAATGCCAAGATTTAATGCCTAAAAATAAGCTTTTTAGACCGCCTTATGGACGAATAAAACCAAGTCAGTACATTAGATTGAAAAAGGAGTATAAGATTGTGATGTGGAATCAACTTAGTTGGGATTTTTTAACAGACTTAAACAAAGAAAAAGCACTGAGCCGACTGAAAAAGAATGTCAAAGAGAACGCAGTAGTGGTATTTCATGATAGCCAAAAGTCTTTTGATAATCTCGTGTATTTATTGCCCAATTATTTGAAGTATTTGCAATTTAAAAATATGATTTCTAGAGCTTTATGATTTTTCTTCAAGTAGTTTGTCTTTTGATAGTTCTTGTTTTTTTTGTTTTGCTTGTATCTTCAATATTTGGAATTTCTTTGGATAGTAAGCATGCCAAGCAAAGATGGGAAGCATTACCACACGTAAGTTTACTCTTGGCAGCAAGAAATGAAGAAAAATTGATTTTAAGGTCATTGAAGAGTATTGAAAAATTGGATTACCCTAAAGACAAATTAGACGTTTTAATTGGTGATGACCAATCTTCAGACAATACAAAAAAAATTATTGAAGACTTTATAAAGGATAAAAATAATTTTCGGCTTTTCGAGATAAATGAAAATTTGGGAAATGGAAGAGGAAAAGCAAATGTTTTGGCACATCTAGCGCATAAAGCACGTGGCGCTATTTTCCTTATTACAGATGTAGACGTAAAATTACCTAACAATTGGGTAAAGTCTTTTGTGGGGGTATTTACGCCTAAAGTTGGTATTGTTTCAGGTACGACCATGTGTGAAGTTCGTCCTGATATAGAGGCTTTTAAAAAGGCCAAATTTTTGACCAAATTGTTTTCAAAAATGCAGGCTATAGATTGGCTGCATTTTATGGGTTACATCAAAGCATTTGCCAACCATGGAATATCTTGTACTAGTGTTGGCAATAATATGGCTGTTCGAGCTAAAGCATATTGGCAAACAGGTGGATATGAGAAAATTCCATTTAGCATAACAGAGGATTACAAATTATTTGAAGAGGTTACCAAAAGAGGTTGGGCTTGGAGAAATTTGGCCAATGCAGACACCCTAGGTCAAGCTTATTTTTTATCCAATTTTTATGAAATGCTTCATCAGAGAAAGCGTTGGCTTATTGGTGCGCAAGATTTGCCATGGAATTGGAAGTTCATGCTAGGTATTTATGGTCTATTTTATCCAATATTGATTGTTTTGATGTTAACCAACTTTACTTTGGCGATGTTTTTTTGGGGCATCAAGTTTTTTTTGCAGGTGATCTTCATCACCCAATTGGTTCAAAAAGTGGATATAAAACAATGGAAATGGTATGATTACGTGCTTTACGAATTGTACCTATTTGGGAACACCGTTGTCAGTGCCCTTTACTTTTTGTGGCCTGGAAAATCAGTTTGGAAGGGCAGAGTTTATAATAAGAAAAATACGATAGCTTAAAAATCCAAGCCCCGCAAATCAATATTGTTTTTTCCTTGGTTGCTGTCTGCAACGCATTCCAAAGAGAAACTCAGCGCATTTTCCGGTTCTTTGAATGGTCTTGGTTCAAAGCCAATTTCTTTATCCTTATAGACTTTGTTGATGAAATAAGCATAAATGGGAAGTGCCATGTTGGCCCCTTGTCCATATAGAGTATTTCTGAAGTGAACGCTTCTATCTTCTGCACCTACCCAACAACCTCCTACCAAGTCGGGCGTGATACCCATAAACCATCCATCACTGTTGTTTTGCGTAGTTCCTGTTTTACCCCCAATGCTTATTTCTTCAGGGACATCATATTTACTATGTAATCTTCTACCGGTTCCACTCTCGGTTACTTTTTCGAGCATTTTACACATTGTATAAGCTGTTTGTTCCCGCATAGCCTCTCTTCTTTTTGGAGAAAATTCTTCCAAAATATTGCCATTTTTATCTTCTATTTTTTTAATGAAATGAGGTTCAGTCCAAATGCCTTTGTTGACAAAAGTTGCGTAAGCACCTACCATTTCAAAAACAGAAAGGTCCATTACTCCCAAACAGATAGAGGGAAAGTTGATGAATTTTTTTTCATTTAAGCCCATTTTGACACCCAGTTGTTTCACCGCAACGGGTCCTTTATAGCCAAGCCTTTTTAGGACTCTTGCCGTAACAGTATTGGTAGAATTTTTTAGTCCATCATAAAGGCTAACCATTTCAGCCTTCACTTTTGACGAATTTTTTGGTGTCCATGTCTGACCATCATCCATTTCAAAGGTTACTGGACCAGTAGCAACCATTTCGCAAGGCTCTATTTTTTCATCTTCTAAAGCTCTTGCATAAACGAAGGGTTTGAATGTTGAACCAACTTGACGGGTGGCATTTTTTGCAACATGATCATACTGAAAGAAGGACAAGTCAATACCACCGACCCATGCTTTGATTTCCCCAGAGTTGGCTTCCATGGCCATAAATCCCGTGTGTAGAATTTGTTTATAGTATTCAAGTGAATCATATGTGCTCAACTGCATTTGTTTTTCTCCTTCCCATGAAAATACAGTCATCTCACGTTTTTCTTTAAGTTTTAGCTCTATTTCTGCTTGAGACAAACCTGATTTTTTCAGATTTTTATACCTTGATGTTTTTTTGATTTGCTTTGGTATGTATGCTTTATCTACCTTCCAACTATTGTCCTCTTCTCGCCATGGCTTTTGATTTAATCTTTTGGTTTCTGCATAAAATTGCTTTTGTAAATTGCTCATGTGTTTGTTGACAGCAAACTCTGCGTGCTTCTGCATTTTTTCATCTATGGTGGTATAAATTTTCAAGCCATCTTGATATAAGTTGACACCTTTTTTTTCTGCCCAAGGCTTTAAAAAATTTCTAAGATATTCCCTGAAATAAGTTGCACTACCTTGGTTGTGGGAATTTCTATTATAATCTAAAACGATAGGCAGTTTCGTAATCTTTTTGAACGATTCATCGTTTATGTAGTTATATTTTTTCATTTGAGCAAAAACAGTATTTCTTCTTTGTAGTGCTTTTTCGGAGTTATTTCTAGGATTGTAGGTTCCACTGGCTTTTAGCATACCAACTAGCATGGCTGCTTCTTCTATTTTGAGCATGCTGACCGGTTTATTGAAGAATGTTTTGGCTGCAGATTTTATCCCATAGCTATTTCCCCACGGCACTGTGTTGAAGTAAAGTAAAATGATTTCATTTTTGGTGTACCTTTTTTCAAGTTCTACGGAGATAATTTGTTCTTTTAATTTTTGAATAATTCTGCCAAGAAGAGATTTGGGCTGATTGTGAAAAAGGTTTTTTGCAAGTTGTTGCGTTATGGTGCTACCGCCACCTCTTTTTCCTAAAAAAATAATTGCACGTGCAAGAGATTTTGGGTCGATACCCGAGTGTTTATAAAATCGGGTGTCTTCTGTGGCAACCAAAGCATCAATCATGTACTTTGGAATTTCTTTAAAACGTACATTGGTTCGATCTTCCCTAAAATAAAATTTACCCAGAAGTGCATTATTAGATGAATAAATTTCGGTGGCAAGTGCCGATTGGGGGTTTTCCAAAACTTTTGGATTGGGAAGTTTTCCAAAAAGTCCAATCCTAATAAGTAAAAATAAGATAACTAAACCAAAGCATCCGTAAGCAAAGAGCTTCCAAATGAATTTGGTTAAAATACTTGCAAGGTTTCTTTTTTTTCGTCTTTTCAAGATTTATCGAAGATAGTTTTTCGTGAAAAAATCAAGGTAATTTTTTATGTCACCTTCTTTTAAAAGTTTCTTTAAGTTTTCGTTACTTATCAAAAAGTTGGTCTTTTTTGTGATTTTAAGTCTGTTAAATATGTCTTCTATAGACTCTTCTCTGAAATAATCCATTGCGGCTTGAGATGATTCGAAGGGTTTCACCAAAATGAGGTTGCTCATCTCTTTGCCAAAAAGGTAAGATTTAATACTTAAATTGGCGCTTCTATATTCACGATCATTCAAATTATTGAATGCTATTTTTATAGCTTTTATATCCGCGTCATTTTTCACAACTGATGCAAAAATGTGCTGCTTTTCTGGTGCAAAAGTATACAAAGAGACCTTGCTTGATTCTGCATTTTCTGCCGGTTGTTGAAGAATGGTAATTGCGTAGGCCGCCGCCCTGCTCTCTTGCGTATTCGGGTAGGAGTTCTTAACGAAATCTAATTCCTTGATGTAAGCTTCTTTCCCTTCTATAGCGCCAACTGCTCTCGCATAAAGGAGGTCAAATTTTGCTTGCATGGTATTTCCCCCTAAATAGCTGTCAAACTCTTTTTTTTGATTGATAAGCTCTTTATATTTTTCTTTTTTGCTCAAATTGTATAGCGTTTGATAGGCTATATTTATTGAGTCCGATTCACCTAAATTTTGGCTGGTTCCATCAATTAATTGATTGTATTTACTTTCAGGGTACCTTGTATATAAAAGTCTTTGAATTTCATTCATTTTAATGGAATTTTCTTCAGCTTGGTAACAGGTATATAGCGCATAAAGTGCTTCGGGTTCTCGCGTACAATTTGGGTATTTTGAAATAAGTGTAGTGAATTTTGCAATAGCTTGAGGGTAGTTTTGTAAATCTTCTTGATACAATTTTCCAATGATAAAATAGCTATTTTGAATGCTCAGTTGGTAGGCTTTTTTAAGTTCGGGTCCAAAAGGAATTGCTAGAAAATATTTACGTTTATTTTGATCTATTTTTGCCAAAATAACATTTTGTTCTTGGCTTAAAATCTCCTTATTATCTGTTTGCTGGGCCTTGATTTTATTCACCTTTTCTTCTCGTATTATTTGAGCTAGTTTGGTATTAAGTCGCCACCAGTCGCTATATTTTCGATTGCCCCATTTTCGTTTAAATTCAGAATATCCTCTCGAAACGGCCGTGTTGTTGTAAAAGTACCAAGTGCCTCCATTGCCAACTTGCGGCATATTGCTTGTTAAACTATTTTGGAATTCTGCGTTTTGCTGATTCAATAATTTTTGTGCTTCTGCTTCTTTTTTTCGTTCAATCTCCTCATCTATTATTCTTTCTATATCTTCTAAACTCATTTGACTCAAAGCAAGAAGACTGTCTTTGGTACTTATATTGAGTAGGTTGTCTATCAAATCACTTAAAAGCAGATGAGTACCCTTTATGTTCTCAAAATCTTCATGTTTATCATCGACAAATATCATGGTGCTATCATAGTATGATTGCGCCAATGTATATTGCTTTGCATCGAAATAGAATTTACCAAGTGCTAAAAAACTACTTGCCTTTTGGTTATTATTGGTTGTGCTCGTCTTCGCAGAAAGTTTCAAGAATTCAATGGCTTTTTCATCATTTCCTGCAAAAAATTCTATTTGTGCCAGTTCAAAATATATTTGATCAAAATAGTCTACATTCTTATCGTCTTTCAGCATACGCTTCAGGTATTTGATCCCTTGTTTTATAGATTTTGGGTCATCTGCATTTGCAACAGATTTGGCCAAACCCAAATTGGCATGAAAAGTGTAGGTGTATGGCGCATTTAGTTTATTGACTTTAACAAAATGGTTTTTCGCTTTGCTTTTGTTGTTTAGCTTCAAGTTGATTTGGCCTAAAATAAAATGCCAACGGTATTTCTCCACCCTATTTTTGCTCAGGTCAATGGCTTTTTCAAGGTAGGTGATTGCAAAGGGGTAATTTTTATTGATAAGAAAAATTTGTGCTCGGGTCGCGAAAAATTCCTTACTCGTCTGGCGATCCAGTCTCTCAAGTAAATGCTTATCTTCTAACATGAGCGCCAGAATGGACTCCGCATTTCCTGCTTGGCCCATTTGTAGGTAACTCTTGACAATCCATAATTGGGTTTTGTCTTTTAGTTTTTCGTTTTGGTATTTGGTATGGACAAATTGAAATGTTTCTATGGCAGAAAAAAAGTCATATTTAAAAAAATGCCCTTTACCAATAAGAAAATAAGAGTCATCAACCCATTTGCTTGTAGGCCGATTTTGAATGACTTTGGATGTTTTTTTGTGAAGTTCTTCTAAATAATTTTTAGCAGATTTGGCACTTTCTTTGGACCCATATTGAAAAACATGAAGTGGTTTAGAAAAATCTTCTTGATGATTTTGTGCTATAGATTTTTTGGCTTTCTCCAGCCTTTGGGTCGCATTAAAATAAATATTGTACCGAGCGATGGTATTGTTCCAAGCGCGCTTCAACGCACGCTCATTTTTATCTTTTGGAAATGCCAAAAGAACACAACCCATACATAGACAACAAAACCCAACTTTTTTAAAATCAAAAAGCATTTACTATCAAACTTCCAAAACACAAATTTATTTTTGAAATGCTCATGAAAATGAAGATTAAGAAAAACTTTCGAGAAAAGTTGGAAAAAAGATACCAACTTGTACTTCGAGAAGATAAAACGTTGGCAGAAACTTTTAGAATAAAATTGACACTTGTCAATGTCCTGATAATATCATTTTCGCTATTTGCCATAGGATTTTTTTTAAGTTTTTTGCTTATTACTAAAACGCCAATCATCTATTTAACGCAAGAAGTTTCATCTATCGAATTGCAAAAGGCAAATAGAAATTTAATGCAAAAGGTAAATGAGCTGGAAATTGAAGTAAAAAAATTAGAGAAAAAAGAAAAACAGCTTCAAAGCATACTGGAATCTGTAAACTGGCAGTCAAAAGAAAAAAAATCACCCTACTTTTTTGCTCAAAACATAGCACCAAACGTGCAACCTAAGGCCAATTTCACACCCATCTTTAAATCTCCTCTAGCTGGTATTGTTAGCAAAGAGTTTGACCCTTTAATGGAGCATTATGGTGTTGATTTGGTTGGTAAAGAAAATTCGCCTGTTAAGGCAATAGCAAGAGCTACAGTTGTATTTAGTGGTTGGACGCCGAATAATGGACATGTTTTGGTTTTGCAGCATGGCCAAAATTTTGTTTCAATTTATAAGCACAATTCAACGATTTTAAAAAAAGAGGGTAACTTCGTTCAACAAGGAGAAACCATAGCAATAAACGGGAATTCAGGCGAGTTGTCTACAGGGCCACATCTACATTTTGAACTGTGGCATAATGGAACTGCTCAAGACCCCGAAGACTTTGTAGGTTTTTAGAACAATGTTAAAAAGTAGTAAATCAGCAGACAAGAAATCTCTAAACAACCAATTTAGTGCTTCAATAAATCTCATAGGCACTGGCACCGAAGTGATTGGTGATATAAAAGTAAAAGGGGATTTAAGAATTGATGGAAAAGTTTCTGGAAACATTCAATGTGCGTCCAAAGTAGTTCTAGGCCCAACAGGTTTGGTAAAAGGCAACATTTCATCTGTGCATGCAGACATCTCTGGTTTGGTCAATGGTAATCTAAAAGTAAATGAATACCTCTTCCTTAAATCGGGTGGAACAGTAAATGGAGATCTAGAAATTCGTCATTTAGTAGTTGAAGAAAAAGGTGTTTTTAATGGAAAATGTACCATGATCAAAAATGGGGGTGACATGAATGCTTTGAAAGTAAACCAAGAAAAAACACCAATTGACCAAAAAGAATAATTCACCATTACGTTATGGGGCTTTGTCATCAGTCATCGTTGTTGGTATCATTTCTGCATTTTTTATCGGAAAATATTTAGACGCTTTATATTTTAATGATAAACACGTCCTGTCTATTATTTTTTCTCTTCTGGTTGTATTTGGTTTGCTACTGAAATTGGTTAAAGATTTTAAATGAAAAAAATACCATTTTTTATTCAACTTTTGATTTGTGTCGTCTTAAGTTTTGGGTTCATTTATGGCATAAATTTTTACCTAAATAAACCCGAGTACAACCTCTACTTAGGTATAAGTATTGCTGCTTTTGCAGGCATAAACACCCTAAATTGGATGCTTTTTAATTTCTTGGCTAGAGGAAATCATTTTCAGTTTAATTCCTTCTTTTTGGTGCAAAGTTTTTTAAGAACTATTGTAGCTATTGGCTTGGTATTGTGCTACATTTTTTTGCGAGAGAAACCGAGTGTTTGGATGGTTGTGGAATATTTTGTGATTTATTTCATTTTTACCTTGGCAGAAATCATCCGATTTGTATTTAATTTGCGACCTGATA
>CENP01068224.1_pt1 | contig 26493 bp, 25 predicted proteins | sample 361281 | NCBI WGS metagenome assembly CENP01 (sample SAMEA2591122, study PRJEB7988) | marine metagenome | biome: marine biome (ENVO:00000447); feature: deep chlorophyll maximum layer (ENVO:xxxxxxxx); material: saline water (ENVO:00002010), including plankton (ENVO:xxxxxxxx) | depth 70 m | reverse complement strand
TATCCCAGCTTTTAGAGCTTAAGCCACTTACGTCGTGCCCTAAGCTTTCAAGCAACGAAATGCTAATTGGATTTACAAACCCAACTGGTGATGAACCCGCAGAAAAGCCACGAAATCTATCTTTTCCTATTTTATTCATTATCGATTCAGCAATTATTGATCGACATGAGTTTCCGGTACACAAAAATAAACAGTTCAAAATTCTCAATTTAAGTAATCCATTCAAATAATCAAAGTTTGTTCGTAATGATCTAGTTACTAAAAAGTTTTAATAATACTGTTTTGTGAATATTGCAAAAACATTACAATTGCATATTCATTCAACAATCAATAGGGAAGAGAACGGTAAATCTTGTCTTGCCGTTTACCTGACTTGATACCTCTAAATCTGCTGAATGCCTTAATAATATATGTTTGACTATAGCAAGGCCAAGCCCAGTACCCCCGACGTTTCGAGATCGGGCTTTGTCAACACGATAAAACCTTTCAGTGAGCCTTGGGAGATGCTCTTCACTTATCCCTCTACCGTTATTTTCAACTGTAATACTCATTTGCTTTGAATCTGTATCATCGGTCATCTCTATAATTATCTTTATTGTACTGTTTTCAATTGAATATTTAATGGCATTATCAATAAGATTATGGAATACCTCAACGATTTGGTCTGCGTCTGCCTTGATCTCTGGAATTGTATCGAATTTTTGGTCCACAATTATTTTTTTACCAAGTTCTTTTGCCCTTAACTCAAGTGCATTTTTTGCAAGCAGAATTTGTTCTATAATATTTATTTTATTCTGGGGTTCGATAAATTCATTAATTTCTATTTTTGAGAGCGATAACAAGTCTGATATTATTCTATTCATACGATTTGCTTCTTCTTCCATTATTTGAAGGAAACGAAGTTCTTTCTGCCTTTCTATTTTATCATTTTTAAGCGTTTCAATGAATCCAGCAATAGCGGTTAGGGGAGATCTTAATTCATGGCTAACATTCGCGATTAAGTCACGTCTAATATTATAGAAATTTTCTTCTTCTGTCTGATCGTTGATTACAATTATACCTGGGTAGTCTACTTTCTGAGTATATGTAAGCTGAAGTGAATGTGAGCCGATGCTTGAAGAGTAGGGAAATGAGATATTTATATCAATTGACTCATTAATAGCATCTATTACTTCACTATTTCTTATTAGATTATATATTGGTTTACCGAATATTTTATCCCCAAAATATTCAATAGCAATTTTATTGGCATGTAAAATATCATATTCGGAAGATACAATAATGACACCTTCACCTAATTGTTCCAGTAATGTTATAAACTCTTTATCACCAAGCATTATGATTAACTATTGTTCATTTTTTTTAATTAGTAAAAGTTTGCATTCTCTTGAATAAACTTAAACCTTGCCTCAGCTTTTGACCCCATAATTTGATCAATAAACGTTTCGTAATATTCCATAGGCGAGTTTTCAATTGTAATTTGAAGTAGTTTTCTACTCTCCTTATTCATTGTAGTTTCCCTTAACTGATTTGGCAGCATTTCCCCAAGACCTTTAAAACGCGATATATCTACATTATTTAAGTTTTTAAATTCTTTTTTCAGTATTTTGTCTTTATCATCATCATCATTGGCATAAAATATTTTATTTTTATTTGATAATTTATATAAAGGAGGCACTGCCATATAAAGATGTTTATTTTCAATTAGTTGTATCATTTCTTTAAAAAAGAATGTTATCATTAATGCCGCAATATGTGCGCCATCAACGTCCGCATCGGTCATTATAATAACTTTTTCATACCTGAGTCTTGACTCGTCATAATTATCAGATGTTCCGCAGCCTAGAGCTTGTACTAGGTCTTTGAGCTGCTGGTTTTGGAAGTATTTTTGTGCGCTACTACTTGCTACATTCAATATTTTACCTCTTAAGGGCAGTACGGCCTGATATTTCTTATCTCTGGCTTGCTTAGCTGAACCACCTGCTGAGTCACCCTCTACAATAAATATTTCAGTTCCATCTGATTTTTCATTCAAGCAATCTGCCAGTTTTCCAGGTAAACGAAGTTTTCTTAATACTGATTTTCTATTGAGGTCTTTCTCTTGTTTCATGCTAATTCTTGAGTTTGCAATATTTATAAAAAAATCAATTAGTTTATTTGACTGATCTGGATTTGCAGAGAGCCAGTGATCAAAATTATCAGAAATAATAGTATTAGTAAGAGCTGTTGCACTTTTTGAGCTGAGTCTTTCTTTTGTTTGCCCTTGGAATTCAGGTTCGCTGATAAATATTGATATAATACCGTCTGTATAGCTCATAATATCATCAAGATTGATAATCTTTGAGTTTTTCACACCAACCATATCTGCATATTTTTTTAGTGATTTCAGAATTGCATTTTTAAATGCGTTTTCGTGAGTTCCACCATTAACTGTGGGTATTGTATTACAGTATGATTTTATATTATTTTTGTTACCACTTGTCCAAATGACAGCCCATTCAACAATACCTTCAAGCTCTTTGGATGACGATTTACCTATAAACTTTGAAGTAATAAGGAGTTCTTTCGAGGCGCTAACTTCTGTAATATAATCACTTATTCCATTTGGATAGTAATATTGTAATTTTTCTTTCTCATAACCATTTCCGCGATTATCAAGCCAGTTTATTTTAAGACCTCTGACGAGGTAAGATTTTGTTTTTATTATATCTTTTAGAGTCTCTTTATCAAAATAAATACCTTCTTCAAAGATATCCTTATCTGGAGAGAATGTTACTTTTGTACCATTATTATTGCTTGTTTTCCCATGTAGTATTAATTCGGATGTAGCATAGCCCCTCGAAAATTCTTGCGTGTATTTTTGTTTCTCTCTAGTAACCTCGACACACATACTCTCAGATAATGCATTTACAACAGATATACCAACCCCATGAAGGCCACCTGATGTTTTATAGGAATTAGTATCAAATTTACCTCCTGCATGAAGGGTCGTTAAAATAATTTCAAGAGCAGATTTATTTGGTAATTTTGGATGAGGGTCAACGGGTATACCCCTTCCATTATCAGATATTATTATTTCATTATCTGGGTTTAATGTCACATCTATTGTATCGGCAAACCCAGCTATAACTTCATCAATTGAGTTATCAATAATCTCGTTAAAAAGATGATGAAGTGCCTTTGTATCAATCCCGCCAATATACATACCGGGCCTTTTTCGAACTGGTTCTAAGCCTTCAAGTATTGTGATATCTTCAGCAGTATAGGAATTTACTTTTTTTATAGTTTTTTTTATTTTTTTTTGCTTAGTGCCCGATGGTTTTTGTGGTTCGGGAATTGTGTCAAATAGGTCATTCATATTAATACATTATCGATCGAATCAGGTAATGCAAACATTATACATATATATCCATTATAAAAAAAATACTAAAAGCAACATTATTTATTATGCTGCTTTTAGTATTTATAAAAATCTTCTTTTATAATTTATACGCTGTAATACAGATCAAATTCAACCGGATGAGGGGTGTGCTCAAATTTGATAACCTCTTCCATCTTTAATTCAATGTATGCATCAATTTGATCTTTTGTGAAAACATCACCTGCAGTTAAGAAGCTATTATCTTTTGCAAGGCTTTCTAATGCCTCTCTTAAACTTCCTGCAACAGTTGGTATTTTTTTCAGTTCTTTAAGTGGAAGATCATAAAGATCTTGATCTGTTGGCTTACCGGGGTGAATTTTGTTTTTGATTCCATCAATGCCTGCCATTAGCATTGCTGAGAATGCCAAGTAAGGATTTGCAGATGGGTCTGGAAAACGTATCTCAATTCTTTTTGAATTTGGAGATTTACCAAAAGGAATCCTACATGAAGCAGATCTATTTCTAGCCGAATAGGCAAGAAGTACTGGGGCTTCAAAACCTGGCACTAGCCTTTTGTAGGAGTTTGTAGAAGCATTTGCAAAAGCATTAATGGCTTTAGCATGCTTTAATATGCCACCAATGTAGAATAAAGCTGTCTCAGAGAGTCCTGCATATTCGTCTCCAGCAAAGACAGGCTTGCCATCCTTCCATATTGACTGATGACAATGCATTCCTGAACCATTATCACCATAAATAGGTTTTGGCATGAATGTTGCAGTTTTACCATAAGCATTTGCAACTTGATGAATTACATATTTATATATTTGTTGCTTATCTGCTATTTTAACTAGCTCATCAAACTCGATTCCGAGTTCGTGTTGAGCGGCTCCAACTTCGTGATGATGTTTTTCAGTAACAACACCCATATCTGACATGACACTAACCATCTCAGATCTTATGTCTTGTGCTGAGTCGACTGGAGGTACAGGGAAATACCCACCCTTTGTTCGAGGTCTGTGACCTAAATTACCAGCTTCATACTCTGTAGCTGTATTGGATGGTAATTCTGTGCAATCTATTTCAAACCCTGTTTGGAAAGGGTCTGCTGCAAATCTGACATCATCAAACATAAAGAATTCGGCTTCTGGACCAAATGATGAAGTGTCTCCAATACCAGTTGACTTCAGATAAGAGGCAGCTTTCTTTGCAATAAACCGAGGGTCTCTCTCATATCCTTCGCCAGTTATTGGGTCAAGAATATCACAGAATATCGCCATTGTGGATTGGGCAAAGAAGGGGTCCGCGTGAGCTGTGTCAGGGTCAGGCATTAGAACCATATCAGATTCATTAATTGCTTTCCATCCTGCGATAGAAGACCCATCAAACATAACGCCATCAGCAAAAGCGTCATCATCCATTTTTGTTGAATCCATTGTTACGTGTTGAAGTTTTCCACGTGGATCTGTAAATCTTAGATCAACAAACTTAATTTCATTATCTTTAATATCTTTTAATATATCACTAACTTTTGGCATTTTTAACTCCTTGTTTTAAATTGCTTCTTCACCAGATTCACCGGTTCTTATTCTAACAACATCATCAATATTCGTAATAAATATTTTACCATCGCCTATCTTACCTGTGTAGGACGTTTCTTTGATGATATCCACAACCTCAGATGCAAGTGCGTCGGAAGTAACTATTTCTAATTTTATTTTTGGTAAGAAATCTATAACATATTCGGCACCCCGATACAGTTCAGTGTGACCCTTTTGACGTCCCACACCCTTCGCTTCAAGAACAGTTATACCAGAAACCCCAACTGCTTGGAGTTTTTCTTTAACTTCATCTAGTTTAAATGGCTTTATTATTGCTTCAATTTTTTTCATTGGAACCTCATGCTATATATATAATACATATGCAAAATTCATGCCAATATAAAAAATTTTTTTTAAAAATGTTGAAATTCAGTGCTTTACTAACAAATCTATTTATAAGTTTATATTGTATTTTTATATTATGCCTAGTATTTAGGCACAATGCCTCAAATTTGTGCAATCTTTTAAGGTTGAAATATATTTTTCTTATTAGTTTTTTTAAAAAAATGTTTCAAATTAATATTTAATATATTATACATTAAAGATCCTGCGGGCGTGGCGGAACTGGTAGACGCGCCAGATTTAGGTTCTGGTTCCTTATGGAGTGGGGGTTCGATTCCCTTCGCCCGCACCAATTTAATTCATATAAGTGAGTATATAATGAATGTAACTGAAGTATTAGCGAAAGATTTGAATAGAGAAATTAAAGTCGTAGTGCCAAAAAATGATATTGAAGATAAATTAATTTCCAAACTAGAAGATTTAAAAAAAACCATACAACTAAAAGGGTTTCGCCCCGGTAAAGTTCCAATCACTCATTTAAAAAGAGTTTTCTCTGATAGGGTAATGCCTGAAGTTGTTGAAGATATTATAAAAGAGACCTCCCAAAAAGTAATCATTGATAGAAATGAAAAAGCTGCAATACAGCCGAAGATTACATTTTATGAGGGCAAGCCCTCTGAAGAGAAGGAGAAAGAAGAAATTGACAAAGTAATTAAACTTGAAAAAGAATTATCATATAAAATGACATATGAAATAATGCCAGAAATTACTCTTCCAAAATACGAATCCATATCTGTCGTAAAAAAAATAGCCGAAGTAACCACAGAGGATATTGATGAATCTCTGTTAAAAATTAGCGAAGAAAATAAAAGTTTCACTGAAAAAAATGATAAAGAGAAAGCAGAAGTTGGCGATCAAGTCACAATTGATTTTATTGGAAAGATTGATGGTGAAGTATTTGAGGGAGGTTCAGCAAATGATGCTCCATTAATATTAGGTTCAGGCTCTTTTATCCCAGGATTTGAAGATCAACTTGAAGGTGCTTCAAAAGACAAAGATCTTGATATTAAAGTCAAATTTCCGGATGATTATCAAGTGGAGCAACTGGCTGGGAAAGATGCAATATTCGAAACAAAGGTAAAGAAAATTGAGAAACCTACAAAAACGAAGATTGATAATGAATTTGCTAAAAGGCTTGGCTTTGATGATCTAAAAAAATTAAAAGATCAGATAAATGAGCAATTGGAAAAAGACTATGAATCCATATCAAGATCAAATACTAAAAGAAATCTGCTTGATAAATTAGATACACTTTTAAAATATAATCTTCCTCCAACAATGGTAAAAGACGAATTTGATAATATTTGGGCTAATTATACTAAAGAAATAACGGACTCTGGTCAAAAGATAGAAGATGTTATTAAAGATGAGAAAAAAACTCAAAAAGAATACCATGGTATCGCAGAACGAAGGGTTAGAATTGGACTTTTCTTTAACAAGGTTGCCGAGGATGAGTCGATTAATGTTTCAGATGATGAGGTCAATAAATCTCTCTTTGAACAAGCAAGGAAATATCCCGGTCAAGAAAGTGAAATAATTAAACTTTATCAGAATAATCCAAATGCAATGATGCAGATAAAATCTCCACTAATAGAGGAGAAAGTCGTAGACCATATACTCAAATTAATTAAAATTAAAGAAGAAAAAGTCACAAGAGTTCAATTACTAGGCCACGATCACGATCACGACCATGATCACGACCATGATAATGAACGTAAATCCAAGCCAAAGAAAGTGGTGAAAAAGTCTAAAACAAATGATATAAAAAAAAGTGTAAAAAAAACAAAACCAGTGAAGTCAAAAAAATAAAAAATTAATGGAGTAAGAATGGCTGATAAGAAAGATATAAATATGAATTTAATTCCAATGGTAGTCGAGCAGTCTAATCGTGGGGAGAGAGCTTATGATATTTTTTCGAGGCTTTTGAAAGAAAGAATTATATTTATAACAGGTCCTATAGATGACAGTGTGTCAACAATAGTGACAGCACAATTACTTTTTTTAGAAGCTGAAAATCCAAAGAAAGAAATTTCGCTATATATTAATTCCCCAGGTGGTGTGGTTACCTCAGGAATGGCAATTTATGATACAATGCAATTTATTCGCCCCCCAGTATCAACACTCTGCATAGGACAAGCTGCATCAATGGGTTCATTATTGTTAGCTGCAGGAGAAAAAGGTATGAGGTATTGCCTCCCTCACTCAAGAGTGATGGTTCATCAACCATCGGGAGGATTCTCAGGGCAAGCAAGCGATATTGAAAGACACGCAGAAGATATTATCAAGATAAAGAAAAAGTTGAATAATCTCTATGTAAAACACACAGGTCAGGAATACTCTAAAATAGAAAATACCCTAGACAGAGATTATTTTATGGATTCAAATGAGGCAAAAGATTTTGGTATAATAGATAATGTAATAGCATCAAGATCGGACTCTGATAAAAAAGATAAGTAATTATAATTTATATCTTATTAAGATTTATATTGTAAAAATATTTGGATAATAATTGTTGAGAATAAGAACATGAGTAAAGTCGGAAGCGCTGATACAAAATCCACATTATATTGCTCTTTTTGCGGCAAGAGCCAGCATGAAGTTAGAAAACTTATCGCAGGACCTACAGTGTTTATATGCGATGAATGTGTAGATTTATGTACCGATATAATTAGAGAAGAAACAAAAGCTTCTGTTATCAAATCTGACAAAGACTTACCTTCACCATCAGAAATATTTGAAATACTTAATGAATATGTTATTGGACAGGGTCATGCAAAAAAAGTACTTTCTGTCGCTGTTCACAATCACTACAAAAGATTGTCAAATGAATCAAAATCATCTTCCGATGTGGAGCTCTCGAAGTCTAATATTATGATAGTTGGTCCAACTGGAAGTGGTAAAACACTTCTCGCTCAAACTTTGGCTAGAATATTAGATGTCCCATTTACAATGGCTGATGCTACGAGCCTAACGGAAGCTGGTTATGTAGGGGAAGATGTTGAAAATATAATCCTAAAGCTCCTACAATCTGCAGATTATAATGTTGAAAAAGCCCAGCGGGGTATAGTTTATATTGATGAAGTGGATAAAATTAGCAGAAAATCTGATAACCCATCAATTACAAGGGATGTATCTGGTGAGGGTGTTCAGCAGGCATTATTGAAGATAATGGAAGGAACTATTGCTAGTGTTCCCCCTCAGGGAGGCAGAAAACATCCGCAGCAGGAGTTTCTTCAAGTAGATACAACTAATATATTATTTATTTGTGGCGGTGCTTTCGCAGGTTTAGAGAAAATAATTTCCAAAAGAACCAACGACTCATCAATGGGATTTGGTGCTCTGGTTGAGGAGGTTGATAATAAAAATATAGATGAACTATTCAATATTCTAGAACCCGAAGATTTGCTTAAGTTTGGACTGATCCCTGAATTTGTTGGTCGTGTTCCAATTATAGCAACGCTGGAAGACTTAAATGAAGAAAGTCTAGTAAAGATACTAACTGAACCAAAAAACGCATTAATAAAGCAGTATCAGCGTATGTTTGAAATTGAAAATGTGAAACTTACATTTTCTGATGAGTCTTTGATATCTATTGCAAAACAAGCAATTGAAAGAAAGACTGGGGCAAGGGGACTGAGATCAATTCTCGAGTCTATATTACTAGAGACGATGTTTGATTTACCAGAGCTTCAATCAGTCGAAGAAGTTGTGATATCTAACGAAGTGATCGAAGGTAAATCCCGTCCACTTTACATATACTCAGATCATAAAGAGGATATTGGAAACTCTGCATAACTTAATATTATAGTTCATTTCTTCTAAAAAAACTTGAAACTCTCATCAATAAGTTCCAAATTAAGTATAGACACTTTATTTACTGTTTTTATATGGGTTTAACATGAAAGACTTAAGAGAAAAAAAGAACGATTTGTATCCAATCTTGCCGCTTAGAGATATAGTTGTGTATCCAAATATGGTTGTGCCACTTTTTGTGGGTCGAGAAAAATCAATTCAAGCTCTTGAGGAAGTTATGAATAATGACCGAGAACTTTTCCTAGTATCCCAAGTCGAATCTGTCACAGAAAATCCATCCGAAGAAAACTTATACCAGATTGGTACCATCGCCTCAATAATGCAATTATTAAAACTACCTGACAATACGGTTAAAGTTTTAGTGGAAGGAACTAGTAGGGCGAAAATTAAAAAATTCGTAAAAGGAGAAAAATTTCACGAAGTAGAGGTGGATTTGATAGAAGAAATTATTCCTGACGATCCTGAAATAGAAGCAATTGCAAGATCTTGTTTAATGCAATTTGAAAGCTACACAAAAATTAATAGAAAAATTCCAACAGACACATTCAATTCAGTATCCGAAATAGATGATTATTCTAAGATTGCAGACACTATTGCTTCAAATTTACAAATTAAACTATCATTTAAGCAAAAAATCTTGGAAACAAATAACCTTAAGGAGAGATTTGAGTTAATTCTTGGATATTTGGAAGGTGAAATTGATGTTCTGCAGACCGAAAAAAGAATCAGGGGCCGTGTCAAAAGACAGATGGAGAAAACCCAAAGAGAATATTATTTAAATGAACAAATGAAAGCCATACAAAAAGAGCTAGGAAAAGATAGTGAAGATGGCACTGATGACTTGCAAGAATTAGAAAAAAAATTAGAATCTTTAAAATTACCAAAAGATGTCAGGGAAAAAACTGCATCAGAATTCAAAAAACTCAAACAGATGAGTCCAATGTCTGCAGAAGCTACTGTGGTCAGAAATTATCTAGATTGGATTGTATCAATTCCATGGTCAAAAAAATCAAGATTTAATAAACCAATTAATTACTCAGAAAATGTATTAGATAATGATCATTTTGGATTGGAAAAAGTTAAAGAGAGAATTATTGAATACATTGCCGTTCAAAAAAGAACAAAAAAACTAAAGGGCCCAATACTATGTTTGGTTGGTCCACCGGGTGTTGGAAAAACCTCTCTTGGTAAATCTATAGCTCAAGCAACAGGTAGAGACTTTGTACGTGTGAGCTTAGGTGGTGTCAGAGATGAGGCAGAAATCAGAGGACATAGAAGAACTTACATAGGTTCTTTGCCAGGTAGAATTATACAATCTATGAAAAAAGTAAAATCAAAAAATCCGTTATTTCTCCTTGATGAGATCGACAAACTTGGCTCCGATTACAGAGGTGACCCATCATCAGCTTTACTTGAAGTCCTAGATCCTGAGCAAAATGACAAATTTAATGATCATTATCTTGAAGTAGATTATGATCTATCAGATATTATGTTCATAACTACAGCAAATACTCTAAATATCCCCCCAGCATTGATGGATAGGATGGAAATTATTAGAATTGCAGGCTACACAGAAAATGAAAAACTACAAATATCAAAAAAACATTTACTCCCTAAAGTTTACAAACAGCACTCACTATCAAATTTAGAAATGAAAATTGATGATGATGGCCTTCTTGAAATTATTAGAAGATATACAAAAGAATCCGGTGTAAGAAGTCTTGAACGTGAGCTTTCAAAAATTGCAAGGAAAGCTACAAAAAAAATATTATCAGATAGCGTGAAATCTATAAGTATAAATAAGGATAATGTATCTGAATATTTGGGTGTATTTAAATATAGGTATGGAGAAGCAGAAAGAGATGACCAAATTGGAATTGTTACAGGGTTGGCTTGGACTGAATATGGTGGTGAACTGCTCACAATTGAGGGAGCAACTATGCCCGGTAAAGGAAGAATGACGGTCACCGGAAATTTAAAGGACGTTATGAAGGAGTCAATATCTGCAGCAGCTTCATATGTGCGTTCAAATGCTACCAAATACGGTATTCAACCTCCTTTATTTGATAAACGTGACGTCCATGTTCACGTACCTGAAGGAGCTACACCAAAAGACGGACCTTCTGCGGGTGTGGCTATGGCGACAGCAATCATTTCTTTGATGACACAAATTCCTGTCAGAAAAGATATAGCAATGACTGGAGAAATAACCCTAAGAGGTAGGGTGTTACCTATAGGTGGCTTAAAAGAAAAATTACTTGCTGCCTCACGCGGTGGTATTAAAACTGTTTTTATCCCAGAGGAAAATAAAAAAGATTTATCTGAGATATCAGATGAAATAACAGATGGTCTTAATATTATTCCTGTCACAAATGTTGAAGAAATAATTCAACAGGCTCTTACGGCTAAGATAGAATCCATAGAATGGAGTAAAGAAGATATTGAAGCCCATGATCAGTCGATAATTGGAACTAACGATAAAAACATACCATCCATTGCCCATTAACTGATTCTGTTTATGTACTTCAAATTTGTATAAGAAACCGAGATTTTGAAGGTTTTTTCATAGATTCTTACTTAATTAGTGTATAAGTACTGGTATTCTGCTATTTTTTAAATTTTTTCTTATTTTCTTTTGATTACTCTTGGATCAATTGTTACGATTAACCATTATTTAACTTTTGTTGTAAATCATTAAAGAAAATATTTCTGAAAGGGTAAAAATATGAACAAAAACGATCTTATCAATAATGTAGCTGACGCTGCGGGAATTTCAAAAACTGCTGCATCAAGTGCTGTTGACTCAGTACTGGACTCAATATCATCAGCATTAAGCAATGGAGATGATGTAAGGCTAGTAGGTTTTGGAACATTTTCAGTAGCTAGTAGAAAAGCGACAACCGGTCGTAATCCTAGAACCGGTGAAGTTATTCAAATCCCAGCTTCTAAGAGTGCAAAATTCAAATCAGGTAAAGCTCTCAAAGATGCTGTAAATTAATAATTTTAAAAATCTATTTAATTAAAAAAATCAAAAATTCGTACGGTATTATACCGTACGTTTTTTTTTAATATATTAGTATTTATTTATAGATTTATTCTTTGTTTTACTGTATTTTTTGATTAACGTAAGGGCGGTTAGCTCAGTTGGGAGAGCATCTCGTTTACACCGAGAGGGTCGGCAGTTCGAGCCTGTCACCGCCTACCATTACGCGGGTGTAGCTCAGTTTGGTTAGAGCGCCGGCCTGTCACGCCGGAGGTCGCGAGTTCAAGTCTCGTCACTCGCGCCATTTTGTAAATGGTGCCTAATATTTGTTTTTTAAAAAATCCTTAAGTTTCCTGAATTGTTTTTTTTAATTTTAAATTTTAACAACGAAAAGTGAAACCAATCTAAATTATAGACTGGTTTTTTCTATTTCAAAGTTACTATGAAACGTAAACAAGAATATACTATCGTAATGTTTTTTTAATATACCTAAAGCACGATAGATAGACTATTTATTAATTTGATAATTTAAATATTCATGACAACAAAGAAAAAAATATTATTATCGTTCTATTTAATTAGTCTCTCATTTTTTTTATATTATATTTTCAGTAATTTTTCATTATCGCAAATCATTACACTAGAATTTGCTCCTATTCTAAAAGAGAATATATTCAATTTAACAAATCGTCATAATATAATTATATTTATAGGCCTTATTGTACTGGCTTTTTTATGGTCTTTTTTCCTTGGTTTTACGTCTCCAATTGCCGTCTTTTGTGGTATGGTATATGGTAACTATCTTGGGACTCTAATCTCAATTATAGGTCTCACATTGGGATCTACTTTTCTTTATATAGTTGCCAGGTATTTCTTCTTAGACTATCTCAGTAGTTTATTTAGTAAAAAATATAAAAATACAAGAAATCGTTTTCATAATAATGAGCTAATTTTTTTTATTTTATATAGGATACTGATTGGTATTCCATTTGGTATATCAAATATAGTTGCTGTTATTTTTAATATTAAACTATCTAATTTTATCCTTGGCACAGCAATTGGTATATTCCCATCTGTATTCATATGGGCAACTATTGGTCTTGGTTTTGATAGATTGGTCATTAGAGAGAATGAGTTTCCCAGCTATATGATGATACTAACATCACCGGAAACAAAATTTCCACTTTTAGGGTTTTTGATTTTTTTTATCACACTCTTAGCTATAAGAATATTTTTTAATTATAAGTATAAAAAATAGACAGGGTCTATACAATAAGAGTTTATAACTATTGAACCTTGGCTATTAACTTATATAAAAAAAATTACAGCCAAGGTTGGGAGAAATAACATTTATATAAAAAGTTACATTTTTATATCATTTATTTCTATTTTGGAAATGTGTTTACTTTATGTCATTTTTATAGATAAATATTACATTTTTCAAAAAATCTAATAATCGCTAACTTTTAATTCTGTATCCGGTCCAGAAAATTCTCCATATTATTAGAATACATATTGTTGTAAATAATAAAATTGCTGTAATACTATAACCAATTGAAACATCTGCATTTCCAAAAAAAGACCACCTAAAGCCAGAAATTAAATATACAACAGGGTTAAATAGAGTTACTTTTTGCCAAAATTCTGGTAATAAAGTGATTGAATAAAAACTACCTCCCAAAAAAACAAGTGGCGTTATAATTAAATCTGGAACTATTGTTATTTGCTCGAAGCTCTTTGCCCAAATACCTATTATAAAACCTAATAAGCTGAATGAGACACAGGATAGAAATAATATAGCTATCATCCATACTGGATGTTCAATTCTTAAATCAACTAAGAAGGATGCTGTGATTAATATTATTAATCCAATCACCATGGACTTTGTTACAGCAGCTGACACATAGCCAATAACAATTTCAACATAAGAAACTGGCGCGGATAACAGCTCATTTATTGTTCCTAAGAATTTTGGAAAATATATACCAAAGGATGCATTGGATATACTTTGTAAACATACCGTCAAAAGTATTAAACCAGGTACAATAAAGCTCCCATAGCTGACATCGCTTATATTTTGCATTCGACTTCCAATTGCTGAACCAAACACAATAAAATAGAGTACTGTAGAAATTACAGGTGAGGCAATACTCTGAATCAATGTCCTAATAGTTCGGGACATCTCAAATATATAAATCGCTTTTATTGCCTGAAAATTCATCTAAAGTCCTACCACATCTAAGAAAATTTCCTCTAATGATTTCTCGTTAGTATCGATATTGAGGATTTTACAGTCTAATTTATTTATGTGTGAGAGAAAATCATTAAATAACTCATCAGTTTTCTTATAATGATAATTTACCAAAGTATGAGTTTGATTTTTTGTAATAGATACATCGAAGTCTTTTGATAAATGATCTAAATTGATATTATTACTTACTTTAAATGTTATCGTTTTTTGTCCCATTTTTTCAATTAAATCAATTTTTTTCTCTGTTAGTAGTATTTTGCCATTATTAATGATAGAAATTCTATCTGATATTTCTTCAGCTTCTTCTATATAATGTGTTGTCAAAATAACAGTAACACCATCAGATCTTAACTGTTTAATTAATTTCCACATGTCAATTCTTAGATCAACATCGACGCCTGCAGTTGGTTCATCAAGAAATAAGATTTTAGGATTATGACTAAGCGCTTTGGCAATAATTACTCTTCTTTTCATCCCACCCGAAAGTTCAACTATTCTCTTATTTCTTTTATCCCATAGCATTAATCTTTTAAGTATTTTTTCTATGTGTTTATCGTCATTAGAGTAGCCGAATAAATTACGAGAGTATTTAATCACGTCTAGAACTTTTTCAAAAGGCTCCAATGCAATCTCTTGTGGGACTAGACCAATTAATTTACGAGTTTTTCGATAATCCTTTTTAATATCATAGCCATCGACATATATATTACCTGAAGTTGGTTTTGTTATTCCACAAATTGTTGATATCAGGCTTGTTTTCCCAGCTCCGTTTGGTCCTAATAGTGAAATTATCTCACCAGAATGAATATTTAAATTGACATCATCAAGAGCGAGAGTTCCATCGTCATATGTTTTTCGGAGACCTTCGATTTTAATTATATTGGACATTTAAGAATTTTAAAAATTTGGGTTTCAATTTGTAATCTAAATAAAAAAAGTAAGGTTTTAATTTAAACACAAATAATATATATTATTTAAATGCTTTATTTAATAATACAAGGTGAAACTCATGCAATATAAAAATAAATTGTTCATCAATGGTGAATGGCTAGAAGGTTCTAGTAAAGAGACCTTCAATGTGCTCAACCCTGCTTCGGAAGAAATCATAACTGCAGTCGCTTCGGCAGATGTTAATGATGCTAAGAAAGCTATTGATGCTGCTGAGTCAGCATTTAAAGAATGGTCAAAAACCTCGCCAAGAGATAGATCTGTAATTCTTAAAAATGCTTATGAACTCTTTATGAATAAGATTGAAGACTTCGCAGAGCTAATTACTATTGAAAATGGGAAGGCATATGCCGATGCAAAAGGTGAGGCATTGTATTCAGCAGAGTTTTTCCGATGGTACTCTGAAGAGGCTGTCAGGGCAAACGGGCAAATATCACAAGCACCAGCAACTGGTGCTCGAATTGTTGTTCAATATAAGCCCATTGGTATATCTGTTCTTGTCACGCCTTGGAATTACCCAGCAGCTATGGGAACAAGGAAAATTGCACCAGCAATAGCAGCTGGATGCCCGGTTATTATTAAGCCTGCCTCTGAAACACCTTTGACTATGTTGGAGTTGATGCCTTTGTTAGAGGAGGCTGGTGTACCAAAAGGCCTATTATCTGTATTACCATCAAGGAATACTTCTAAACTAGTTGACCATTTACTTCACGATCCAAGAGTAAGATTGGTATCTTTCACAGGGTCAACCGAAGTTGGAAGAAAATTATTAAAAGTTGCTGCTGATCAAGTTTTAAAAACATCTATGGAGCTTGGTGGGAATGCACCGTTAATCATATTTGATGATGCAGATATAAATACAGCAATAGAAGGTGCTCTTCTTGCAAAAATGAGAAATCTTGGTGAAGCATGTACTGCAGCAAATCGAATTTATGTACATGAAGATATTGCACAAGAGTTTAAGTCCAAATTTTCCGAGCGTATGGGGTCACTAAAAGTTGGCAATGGACTTGATAAGTCGGTCGATGTAGGTCCGCTGGTTAACGCAGAAACGCGAGATAAAGTAAAATATTTTGTTGATGATGCGCTCTCTAAAGGAGCAGAATTATGCGTTGGTGGGCAAACTATTGAAGGTCCAGGTTTCTATTACCCTCCAACTGTTTTATTTAATGTTTCAGATGACTCAGAGTGCCTGAATGATGAGATATTTGGACCTGTAGCAGCCATACAAACTTTTAAAGATACAGAAGAGGTTATAACAAGAGCTAATAATACAGAATATGGACTCGTAGCTTATGTTTTTACTGAGGATATGAAAAAAGGAATGCAGGTATGTGAAAGGCTTGATTATGGCATGGTTGGATTAAATAGGGGATTAGTTTCAGATCCAGCCGCTCCATTTGGCGGAACAAAACAATCCGGTCTTGGAAGAGAAGGAGGACATGAAGGAATGTTAGAATTTATGGAGGCGCAATATATATCTGCAATTTGGTAATTTATATACCACAATATCTAGCGCTCATTTATAATTGACTAATAGAAAAATGACTTTTATTTTGTATTACTTAAAAAATAAAAAGGGTGAATTTACTCTTTTAAAGCGCCAAATTAGATAAATTTGTTAATTTGCTTCCCGAAATTGGAATTTATAACTTTTCTCTATATTACATTCTTGATTTTAATTTTTGTAAGAAATAATTGTTAAATATATGAATATTTTTGTGTTTCATATTTTAAACTTAAAGGAGAAATATAATGAAAGTTTTATGTAATGTATTCGTTTTTTTCGGAATTCTTCTATTTTCATCAAATATCATTGCCTCACCATTAGTAGAGGTTGACTGGTTGAATGAAAAAATAAAATCAGGTGAGACGAAAAATAATATCCTGCTTATAGATATTAGAAATAGTATTGGCGGCGGAAGCTTCGATACATATCTCGATGGTCACATCCCTTCATCTATTCATTCAGACTATGGAAAAGATGGTTGGAGAGTAAATGTTGACAATACTGTTGGCCTCGTGCCTTCAGAGGAACAATTTCAGGTTCTTGCAAAAAGTTTGGGTGTAAATAATGATACCCACGTTATTATTATTCCAGCAGGTGTATCATCAAGTGATTTTGGAAGTGCAGCAAGATCTTATTGGACTTTCAAAGTTTTTGGGCATGATAACGTTTCTGTTTTAAATGGTGGTTATATGGGTTGGCAGCAAGCATATCCAAGTCAAATAGAAAAAGGTGATTTTGTTCCTAGGCCAGAGGGCAATTTTATTGCATCTTTTGTACCCGAATTATACATTGGTTCAGATGAGGTAGCTAAAATTATTAATACAAATAGTTCTGTAACTTTATTAGACGGAAGAACTGAGGAACAGTTTTATGCAGAAAAGAAACACGGAAAGGCTCGTATAGCCGGTAGATTACCAGGCGCTGAACTGTTGTATCAAGAGAATGCTTATAATGTAGCCAATAATAAGCTTAAAAATGATAGTGAATTAAAAAAGGTCTATGCGGATTATTTAAAAGGAGACGTTGTAAGCTATTGTAATACTGGTCATTGGGCCGCAAATAACTGGTTCGTTATATCAGAAGTTTTAGGTAATAAAAATGTAAGACTTTATGATGGTTCAATGGTTGAATGGACGCAAGATCCAGCGAGGCCTGTGGATACATCTGGTCGTTCAAATATGGATAAGTTAAAAGCTATAATTGGTTAACTTTATATTGACGTAAACTTTTTTATTCGCATTATATTTTCGGTCGTAGCTTTTTGCCACATGTTTGGGCTACGACCACCTTCAAAAAAAATATCAAACTCATTTAAAGAATGATATAAAGAATAGCATGTTAAGCATAAACAACATTGGTATATTTTCATTTTTATTACTAGCAGGTCTAATGACAGGTCTGTTAACATTTTTTGACTCAGGTTTCCAAGGTATTATTTTATTATCAATGGGGATGATACTGGGTGTTACATTCCTTTTTTTTCAATATGGCTTTGCATCTGGGTGGAGAAGTTTAATAGAAAAGAAGAACTCATCAATGATTTCTCATCATTTTCTTCTGGCTGCAATATGCTCAGTTTTTTTTATTCCTCTCATAGACTTAAATTCTAATATTATTGGGAGTATTGCTCCCGTAAATTTCTCTCTTATTTTGGGAGCATTTATGTTCGGTTTTGGAATGCAACTTGCCAATGGGTGTGGTTCAGGTGTTTTATTTACATTTGGATCGGGCTCAGGACGAATGCTAATAGCACTTCCATTTTTTATAATTGGCTCAGTGGTAGGTACATATATTCTTCCAATTGTGATAGATATTTATTCATTTGGACAGATTATTATTGGAAAAGACTTATCACTAATTGCTAAGACTGCGATGAATTCAATATCGCTATTCATAGTCTTTTTATTATTCTATGTTTACTCGAGAAAGATGAATTTTATCGCAAATAAGAAAATAACTTATGGAACAATTGTTATCGCTGGGCTCTGTATTTTAGTTTTATTTTTCTCTGGTTCGCCTTGGGGTGTAACCTATGGCTTTACAATTTGGGGTGCAAAGATTTCTCAATTAGTTGGAATACCTGTGGAAACTTTTACTTTTTGGAATTGGCCAGGGCCAAAAAGGTCACTTGAACATTCAGTTTTATCAGATGTAAGTAGCTTGATGAATATAGGTATGATTATTGGTGCAGGTTTCTTAGCTTCTATTAATGGTTTATTTAAAACTAGTAATTGGCCTTCAAAAGTTGAATTATTTTCGGCTGCAATTGGAGGTATTCTAATGGGGGTAGGTGCAAGATTGAGCTTTGGTTGTAATATTGGTGCTTTCCTTGGAGGAACTGCCTCTGGAAGTCTGCATGGATGGATTTGGTTTATAATGGCCTTTATGGGTACATATCTAGGGGTTAAGTATAGAAAATTAGTTGGTTTCAAGTAATGAATACTAAAGTAATATACATACTAATTTTAGTTTTAAGTTTTACATTAATTATGTATGATCATTTGACAAGCCCGGTTTTAGATATTGTATCTCCTGGGCAAACCGAAAATAGCTGTGCACCATGTGGGGCTCCTTGTAGAGATTAAAAATAATATCATGAGATATCTAATAATAGTTATATTCATTTTCTATAGTTCGAATGTTAATGCAAGCCGTTTAGAGCAACTATATCTTGAATCAGAAATTATAAACAATAACAGAGAAAGTTTATATTATGATCCTATTGATATTGTAATTGGTAACCCGGACGCTAAAGTTACGATAGTTGAGTTTTTTGATTACAACTGTGGATATTGTGAATTAGCATTAGACGATATAAATGATTTACTTGAACAAAATCCAAATATAAGAGTTATTTTGAAGGAATATCCAATACTTAATGATAACTCCTACGATCTTTCAAAGCTATCACTCGCTGCTGGTTTTCAAGGAAAATACTTTGAATTTCATAATAAGGTGTTGTTATTAAAAGGTAAAGTTACATATGACGATGCGATCAAAATAGCAGAAAATTTAGGTTTGAATATCGACAGGTTGGAAGAGGATTATAATAGCAAACAAGTGAATGATATGATTGCCAATAATAAAGTTTTGGGTTATTCTTTAGCGGTAACAGGAACACCTGCTTATTTTATTGGCGACATAAAATTAGAGGGTCTTGTTGGTCTTGAAACGTTACAAGAGGTTATTTCACTTATTGAGAATGATATATATGTTGAAGACTACATAATTGAATTAGCAAGAGGAGGAGACTCGGAAGCTTACAAAGTAATGGTAAGATATGGTTTATTCTAAAAATTAATTATTTAAAATAGGAATTTAAAGATGTTAAAAAGAGGTTTACTAATATTAGCGTTCATCGGATTTATATACGTTGGATTTCAAATGTCAGGTGGAATGAGAGCAGGTCAAGATGCTCTTGCGGGTAAAAAATATGATCAAGCAATTGCTCTATGGGAAGAGATCGCAGAGAACGGATCTCCAATTCCTTTCTTTAATCCACAAACAAAAGCACAACAAAAAATCGGCCATGTTCATGCATTCAGAGACGACGAAAAGGATGATATAGATGAGGCAATTAAATGGTGGAAAAGAGCTGCTAAAGGTGGTAATGAGGTAGCTCAATTTTCTCTTGCACAATCATACTGGGAAGGCAACGGTCTTGAGCAAAATTTTGAGCATGCATATACATGGGCCATGGTTTCAGCTGATAAAAAATCAAAAAGTCAAAGAAGATATCTTGTCAATGCTACAACTTATAAAAAGTCGTTAACTGCAGATCAAGAATCAAGTGCTACAAAAGCTGTGAAAGCTTGTTTAGACTCTGGCTTCGAGGATTGCCCTTATTAAAAGAAATTATTTAGGGTAGGTGTTATAAAATATACTTACCCTAATTTTCAAAAATATTTTTTATTTCTTCTTTCCATTTTAATAGATGCTCAAACATGTCATCTATCCTTGTATTTGTGCTGACTTTCTCTCCCCAAAGGAAAGAGCCTGCTAAAATTAAATCAGCATAGGAAATTTTATCACCCAATATGAAAGTTCTATCTGATAAATGAATATTTAAAAATTTACAGTTTTGCAGGAATTCATTATTTATGATAAGTAAATTTTTAGCTTGATAATCCCTAGGATGTTCTCCGAATCTATTGGTTCTTGAAGTAATAAAATAATCTCTATCATCTTCATCCAAATGGAAACTTATGTCATTTAATATTCTTTGAACGATTGACTTGTTGAGAAAAGTATCGGCCCAATTATTAATAAATGTAATTGAGTCAATATTCGATGAGGATATTAAGATACTTGAATGATCAAAATACTTTTTCTCAATATACTTAGCTATGACAAATGAATCAGATATTTTTTCATTATTATCGAGTATTGTGGGAAGCCGAGACTCTCCAAAGAAATTATTTTTTATTCGAGCAGTGAATGTTGTTGGTATTATTTGGTACGGTATATTCTTATAGTTGAGTAAATACTTAATTCTCCAACAATATGGGCTGAAACTTAAATTATCTTTTCCAACAAGGTCATATAATTTTATCATAAAAATTCCTTATAAATGAATGATCTATCCTATTGTAGGGTTCGTATCTTTATTATGTTGTAAAAGTCAATTATAATACAAATATTAATATTATAATACTTGTTATAACGACGAATTTATAATAATAATAATTCTAAGTAATTTGGAAGTAATAATGAACCCAATCATATTTGACTATTTGCCGATTTTGATTTTTATTGGAGTTGCAATAGTAGTATCTGCTGCGCTGATGGGCTCTTCTTTTTTTATTGCCAAATCAAATCCTGATACAGAAAAATTGTCGACTTACGAATGTGGCTTTGAGCCATTTGAAAACGCACGAGTTAAATTTGATATCAGGTTTTATCTTGTTGCCATATTATTTATAATTTTTGATTTGGAAGTAGCCTTTTTATTTCCTTGGGCTATTACACTTGGAAGTATTGGTGTATTTGGCTATTTCTCCATGATGATATTTTTATTTGTTCTTACGATAGGTTTTATATACGAATGGAAAAAAGGTGCGTTAGAATGGGACTAGTATGACGATTCAAGACCAAGCCGTAAATCAAGACGATTACTTCAAAGAATTATCAGGTGAATTATCAGATAAGGGTTTCTTAGTAACATCCGTAGATGAAATAATCAACTGGGCACGAACAGGATCACTTATGTGGATGACGTTTGGTTTAGCTTGTTGTGCTGTGGAAATGATGCAAGCATCAATGCCTCGGTATGATTTAGAACGCTTTGGAACAGCACCTCGTGCCTCACCAAGACAATCAGACTTGATGATTGTTGCTGGAACTCTGACTAACAAAATGGCTCCTGCATTAAGAAAAGTATATGATCAAATGCCCGAGCCAAGGTATGTTATTTCGATGGGAAGCTGCGCTAATGGAGGTGGTTACTATCATTATTCTTATTCAGTTGTTAGAGGTTGTGACCGCATAGTTCCAGTGGATGTATATGTTCCAGGTTGCCCACCAACTGCAGAGGCCCTTCTATATGGTATCCTTCAACTTCAAAGAAAAATAAGAAGAACGGGTAATATAGTTAGGTAATTTGGTAAATCTTATGGCTATAAATTCTAAAACTGTAAATATCTCTGACAGTGATATATGTGACCTTTTAAAAAAGAAGTATAAAAAGTCAATAATATCAGTTTCAGTTAAACCAGATCTCACAATTACCATTGAGCCAACAATAATAGTTGATTGCATTAAATTCTTAAAAGAATCGAGATTACTTCAATTTCATACATTTATTGATATTTGTGGGGTTGATTACCCAAATAAACCAAATCGCTTTACCATAGTTTATCATTTGCTCTCAATGACAAAGAATAAGAGAATCAGAGTTAAATTATCAATTCAAGAAAGTGATTCAGTTGAATCACTAGTTAGTATTTTTCCATCAGCAGATTGGTTTGAAAGAGAGGCCTACGATATGTATGGAATTAAGTTTGCGAATCATCCAGATCTTAGAAGGATGTTAACAGACTATAATTTTCAAGGGCATCCATTAAGGAAAGATTTCCCCCTAACAGGTTATACTCAAGTTAGATATGACGAAACTCAAAAAAGAGTAGTCCATGAACAAGTTGAATTGGGTCAAGAGTTCCGAGACTTTGATTTTGAGAGCCCGTGGCTTGGTGAAGTATTAGAAAAAAATAATAATGATATCAGTGAAGATGATGGATAGCTCAAAAAAAGATAATACATTTACATTAAATTTTGGACCTCAGCACCCTGCAGCTCATGGGGTACTTCGTCTGGTTTTAGAGTTAGATGGAGAAATAGTTGATAGAGTAGATCCTCATATTGGTTTGCTTCACAGAGGAACTGAAAAGCTTATTGAACATAAAACTTATACTCAAGCTATACCATATTTTGATAGGTTAGATTACGTGGCTCCCATGAATCAAGAACATGCCTTTTCTCTAGCAGTGGAAACCTTATTAGGTATAGAAGTTCCAAGAAGAGGACGAATCATAAGAGTTTTATATTCTGAGATAGGAAGATTACTCTCACATATTCTTAATATAACAACGCAAGCCATGGATGTTGGGGCATTGACACCTCCTTTGTGGGGTTTCGAAGAAAGAGAAAAACTGATGTGCTTTTATGAAAGAGCATCTGGAAGTCGAATGCATGCAGCTTATTTTCGTCCAGGAGGAGTTCACCAAGACTTACCGGATGATTTAATCAATGATATTGAAGAGTTCATTCATACACATCCTAGAGTTATAAGTGATATTGAAAATTTATTGACTGAAAATAGAATATTCAAACAAAGAAATGTTGATATTGGATTGATAAGTCCTGAGGATGCTCAATTATGGGGTTTTTCGGGTGTTATGTTAAGAGGGGCTGGTATCCCATGGGATTTACGCAGGTCACAGCCATATGAAATATATTCGGAATTAGAATTTGATATACCAATTGGTAAAAATAGTGACTGCTACGACAGATATTTATTAAGAGTTGAAGAAATGAAGCAATCTCTTAAGATTATGAAACAATGTATAAGTTTGCTTAGAAATGAGACTGGGCCGGTATCAACAACAAATAATAAACTATTTCCTCCAAAGAGATCTGAGATGAAAGAATCAATGGAAGCTTTAATTCATCATTTCAAATTATATACCGAAGGCTACCATGTGCCAGAAGGTGAGGTTTATAGAGCAGTTGAAGCACCAAAGGGTGAGTTTGGTGTTTATCTTATTTCCGATGGCTCAAATAAACCATATAGATGTAAAATAAGAGCGCCGGGCTTTGCTCATTTGCAAGCCATGGACTATATGTGTAAAGGTCACATGTTAGCAGATGTATCTGCAGTGCTTGGTTCATTAGATATAGTATTTGGTGAAGTTGATAGATGATCAGTGAAAAAAATAATAATAGTGAATTTTCTTTTTCAAGCGAAAATAAAACTTTAGCCAAGAAAGAGTTAAGAAAATATCCGAAAGGCCGTGAGGTATCTGCAATAATTTCATTATTGTGGATTGCACAAAAGCAAAATGGTGGTTGGCTAACAAATGATGCGATTGAACATGTTGCTTTTTTTTTAGAAATACCAAAAATTCGTGCCATGGAAATTGCTACATTCTACACAATGTTTAATTTATCACCAGTCGGAAAGTACCATTTTCAAATGTGTGGCACGACACCGTGTATGCTATCAGGATCAGATGAACTTAAAGAAGTGCTATCAAAAAAAATTGGTCCACAAAGCACAGTAACTGATGATAATCTTCTTTCTTGGATTGAGGTGGAATGTTTAGGTGCATGTTGTAATGCTCCGGTTATTCAAATCAATGACGATTATTACGAAGATTTGGACTCATCGGATCTGGAGGAAATATTGGATAATATAAAGAAAAGTAAAAGCATAAAATCTGGTTCATATAAAAAGAGAATAGCATCTGAACCATTAGATCAAAATCTTAAAATGTTAAATGAAGAACAAATTTCTATTTTAGTAAAAAACCGAAAAAAACCAGGTATTGGTAATTAATATGTTAGATAACAAAGATAAAATCTTTACGAATATATATGGGAATAATAGCCCTAATTTAGACTCAGCCATACGTAGAGGTAATTGGGACTCTACAAAATATCTATTAGATAAGGGCAAGGATTGGATTATAGATGAAATGAAGTCCTCAGGTCTTAGGGGTAGAGGAGGAGCAGGATTTCCCACTGGTTTAAAATGGTCATTTATGCCAAAGGAAGTCTCTGAAAGACCCCATTATTTGGTTGTAAATGCTGATGAGTCTGAACCAGGAACTTGCAAGGATAGAGAGATTCTGAGGCATGAACCGCATCAATTTATAGAAGGCTGTCTTCTTGCATCTTATGCTATGAATGCACATGCATGTTATGTCTATGTACGCGGTGAATATGTAAATGAGAGATATGCTTTACAAAAGGCAATTGATGAGGCATATAATGCTGGTCTCATTGGTAAAAACGCCTGTAAATCTGGCTGGGACTTTGATATGTACGTTCATCATGGTGCTGGAGCATACATTTGTGGTGAAGAAACTGCACTTCTTGAAAGTCTTGAAGGTAAAAAAGGAATGCCAAGACTTAAGCCGCCTTTCCCAGCTAATTGCGGTTTATATGGTTGTCCTACAACAGTCAATAATGTTGAATCCATCGCTGTAGCTCCTGAAATTTTGAGAAGAGGAGCTGGGTGGTTCTCAGCACTTGGGAAGCCTAACAATACTGGAACAAAACTTTTTTGCATATCGGGGCATGTCAATACACCTTGTAATGTTGAAGAGGAGATGGGCATTTCACTCAGGGAACTTCTGGAGACACATGCTGGTGGAGTCAAAGGTGGCTGGGATAATCTTATGGCAGTCATTCCAGGTGGTTCGTCTGTTCCATGCTTACCTGCAGAGCAATGCCAGAACTTATCAATGGAATTTGATTCATTAAAAGAATTAAAATCTGGCTTAGGAACGGCTGCGGTCATTGTGATGGATAAGTCCACTGATATTGTTAAAGCAATTGCTAGGTTAAGCTACTTTTATAAGCACGAAAGTTGTGGTCAATGTACACCTTGTCGAGAAGGTACTGGTTGGATGTGGAGAGTAATGGATAGAATGGCAAAGGGCAATGCATCTATTGATGAAATAGATATGCTGCTTGATGTAACAAAACAAGTTGAAGGACATACAATTTGTGCTTTGGGTGATGCGGCTGCATGGCCAATTCAGGGTCTTATTAGACACTTTCGTCCAGAAATAGAAAAAAGATTAAGTAGATAATTAGGGAAAAAATGTCAAAGAAAATATTAATAAATGGTAATGAGTTTGATTTTGAGGATAATCTCACTTTGATACAAGCACTTGAGATAGCAGATATAGAAGTTCCACGATTTTGCTACCATGAAAAATTATCAATAGCAGGAAACTGTCGGATGTGTCTAGTTGAAGTAAAGGGAGCCCCAAAACCTGTAGCATCATGCCACTACTCATTAAGTGATCTTAGACCAGGGCCAAACGGAGAGCTGCCTGAAGTTTATACAAATACTGACATTGTACACACAGCAAGAAAAGGAGCGATGGAATTTTTGCTCGTTAATCATCCTCTTGATTGTCCAATATGTGATCAAGGAGGTGAGTGTGATTTACAAGATCA
>CENP01148532.1_pt1 | contig 26506 bp, 23 predicted proteins | sample 361281 | NCBI WGS metagenome assembly CENP01 (sample SAMEA2591122, study PRJEB7988) | marine metagenome | biome: marine biome (ENVO:00000447); feature: deep chlorophyll maximum layer (ENVO:xxxxxxxx); material: saline water (ENVO:00002010), including plankton (ENVO:xxxxxxxx) | depth 70 m | reverse complement strand
GAGATTTTCTAAAGTACTTTCTTTAAAATTAAATCTCAAGAAAACTCCTAAGTAATTATCTAGATTTTGTACTTCCTTAGACTGAGAAGCTTTATAATTTACTCCTACATTAAACCTTGGGAATTTAATTTTTGCATTTGCTCCAATTGATTTAATCTCTGAAGAGAAACTATTTGAAAAAAATTCTTGAAATAATCCAATCTCTAAACCAATATCAAAGGAAAATATTTGATCAAGCCTAAATTCAGAAAAGTTATATTGATTAGTCATTGATGGACGATAATAATAAGATCCAATAACTGCTATACCCATGATATTTCTGATTAATTCTGTTTGATAACCAATATTCAAATCCATAGTTCTCTTTAATTTTTTTGCTTGACTCTCTACATCATCCGTGATTTTTGCTTTTAACAAATTGTTTATGGAAAGTGCTCCAATTAAGGACAGTGATCTAAACATTAGTCCAGCATTTACATCAAAATACTGTTTTGGGTTATAATTGGAAGCAAAAGTATCTCTTGAAGTTCCCCCAAATAATATTTGATCTTCGAGGAGCAAATTAGAAAATTGACCTGGAGAATAATAATTTACTGAAATATTTGGATATAAATAATTTGTCTCAGATAATTGTAATCTGTATACGTAAGATAGAGAGAGTTTATTTTGAGAAATTCCTACTTCGGAAAAATTATAAGTACTTGCGCTATAAGCAATAAAAAAATTTAAATTTTCAAAATATATTGCTCCGTATAAAGATGAATTATTTGAAGATTTATCAAATAAATCAAAAGATTGTTTAGTATCAACAGAAATGTGACTAACATCATAAAGACCAACGTATGAAGGATTTGTAATTTCAAAACTATCAAATGAGATAACAGAGGAATTTTGTGCAACATTTTGGTTCAAAAACAAACAAAAAATTAAAAATAAATTAAGCTTAATTTTCATTAATAAATAGCTCTAAAATAATTTGACTTTATGACTTCTTTACCATCTAAAGTTTCTCCTAAAAACTGGAAATAGTAAATTTTTTGAGAATAATCCATATTGGAGGCATCCCATCCTTCTAATTCTATTTCTTGTGAAATATCATTAGAAATATCAAAACTTTCAGTATAAAGGTTCAAACCTGATACTGAAAAAATATAAAAACTTCCTTTAATAAATCCATTAAAAATTGGTCTAAACACATCATTAACTCTATCATTATTAGGCGTAAATGCATTAGGAACTTCAAATTTGTATCCAATTCCAACAAGAAGAGTTTTACTTAATTCTTTATAACATCCTTGTTCACTAAAGATTTTCATGTTAATTGTATAATAACCATCTTCAGGATATGCATGTTTTTGAATTTGATCATCTTCTCTCAATAATCTTACTGTAGGGGAACCATCTCCAAAATCATACTCAACTTCATGCCATTTACCATCAGATTTATTTTCAATAATTACATCTGTATTTGATGCAATTTTTCCATTTGTTGCATCATCTAGAGTTGCTCCATCAATAGTTTTACCATTATTAGTTAATTGAAAATTAACTTCTCCAACTCCAAGATTTAATAAATATGAGTAAGAACAACCATATTCATTTGAAACTGATAAATATCCATCTGAAATTGGATTTTCTATCTTCAATTCATATATCTTGTAATCAGTGCTAGAGTATGAAATAATTGCATCTACAGGCTCATTATTATATGTAAATTCAAAAGTATTATTATAAGGATTAGCTAATTTAACATACGCTAAGCCATTTGTCATGTAACAAAGTGATTCACTAATAGTAGGTAATTCAAGTATATATACTTTCTCATTAATGACGTGGTAATCTTCAATGACCTTACATCCATTAATATTATCAGTAATTATTGCAGCATAATGTCCTTCATTAAGATTATAAATATCTTCGCTATTGCTTATTAAATTAATTAAATTCCCATCTTCATCACTTTCATACCATTCAACTGTCAAAATTCCACTTCCTCCCTCTGGTTGCAGCTCAATGAACCCAAGGCTTGTATCATCACTAGAGATAGAACTACCTGGGTTTGTTACAATACATAATCCATTAACATTCTTAGTAGTTGAATTAAATTTGATTTCATCAATAGTTAAATCAAATTCATAAGTTTCACTTCTGCAACCCAGTTCGTCCTCAATTGATAAAGTATAAATCCCTGGCTCAAAAACTTCAATTCTTGTTTTATCACTGGAGAAATTAGGACCTTTCCAATAAAACTTATAATCAAAATCTTCGCTATTAAATATTTGGCCACCAACTATTTGATCAGTGACATCAATTATTCCAAGATTTAAATTAGTATCAACTTGATCATCAGCACATAATATTCTCTGCTCAACATAACTGAAAATATCTTCATCCAACAGTCTTATTTTTTCATTATTCAATATTTCGAAATCAATAGTGTAACACGCACCTTGATCATCTATAATAGTAAACTCATGCTTATCTAACTCAAGATCAGTTATTAGATATCCATCTCCATCATTAGTGATTTGACCATCTAGAAATATTTCTTTATCATTTAAATAATATCTTAGGGCTGCTGAAGAAAGGTTATTTTCAATCTCAAAATAAAAAGATCCTAGACCATTGTAACATAATGGTTTATTACCTTCAATAAAATTATTGTTGTTGGTATCGATTTCTTCATATATAAATTCATAATTAGGAACTAATTCATTTATTTCAAAAGTAATTTCTTGACTAAAACAATTGTTGTTATCATAAACTTGTATTTTATAAGTTCCCAATTCTAATTCTTTTATACTATAATTACCAGATTCATCAAGATTAATATTTTTAAATAATACATCATCAAATATTAAATTATATGGCGCAAGTCCACCATCCAAATTAAATGTATAATCACCAGACAATCTTTCACAGGAAATATCATTGCTTGAAAATTCTGAAATCTTTAATTTTTCGGGGCTTGTAATTGAGAATACGGCTTCAGTTTCACAAAAAGATATTATCTTTGGCTCTTCAGATTTTCTAATTCTTGCTCTTCCTACAACAAGTTTATACTCTCCATTAGGTAATCCCATAATTTTGAGACTCTCAGTAGTTGTATTATAACCAAACGTGGTAACAAATTCATCATTGCCCTCAGTTGTTGTAACTCCATCTTGAGTACTGTATTTAGCTACTAATTCATAATTCTCACCATTTAGTTTATAATATTTGTAAAAAATACCAACTACAGATTCATCAATTAAACCAGAAACATATGTTTCATAAGTACCATTATATTCGTTAAAACATAGGTTATTTTCTTTTGAGACTGAATTAATCAATAACTGATCAGGTTCTTTAATTGTTATTGTTGATGATAAAGAACCACAATTATTTGTAGAATCATTAATCGTTGCTGAAATCAACCCCGGAGATGATTTAATTCTATAATACCCATTTTCATCATCAGATTCTAAAACTTCATACGAGACATCAGTTATCCATTCAATATTGTACGGTGCTCTACCTCCTGAAACAAAAATTTCAACTTCTCCATCATTAGAGCCTGGACAGGATAGATCTAAAAATTTTGTTTCAATTTCTAATATTTTTTCTGGTTGAACAAGTTCAATATTTATCAATCCATAAAATTCATTAGTATTTGGATTTACAGCTTCAGAGAATTTACATCCATTACTATCAATTACATCAATTTCATAAGTTCCAGCCATCATTTCTGTAAACAAGAAAGTGTTTTCAAGGAGTCCACCAGCTACGACTGCTCCATTAGAAATTACTTTATAAGGAGCTCTTCCTCCATTAAAATATATTTCAAATTGTCCATTTGCTTCTGAATTACAATTAATATCAACATGTTTTTCCTTGTTTTCAGATGCATATAATCTTTGTGGTTTTTCAATAACAAATGAAGATGAGTATGAACTACATTTAATTTCAATATCATTAACCGTTCTAATAGCTTCAACATCTACCCTATAATTTCCAGAATCTAAACCTTCAATTTTATAAAGATTTTCATAAGATGGAATATAAACGTCGTTTTTATACCAATTCAAATTATACTGAACAGTTTCTCCTATTTTTAAGCCACCAGATAATGAAATTTCAATTGAACCATCACCATAATCAAAACATTTTTGATCAATTTTATCAATAGTCTCTATTTGAACTGGTGATGGCTCTAAAATTTCAAAATCTTCAAAATGAACACCACATATTCCAAGATTGTCTTCTATTCTCAGCGTATAATTACCAGGACTTAAATTCTGAAAAACTGCTTCCTCATTTTCATTATTAATTGTTCTCTCAACTAAAGATGAGTTTGATGATTCAAAAATTATTCTATAAGGAACAAGACCTCCACTGATAGCAGGAATTTTTAAAACCCCATCCTGAGCTCCAGAACATGTTACATCAGTTGTAACAATGCTTTCTACTTTAAACTCATCATAATTCCCAATTGTAAATAAATCTGAAACTATCTCACAACCATTAGAATCAATAAATTTTAAAGAATATTCTCCAGGATCTAATCCATCAAGTTCCTCGTCCCAACCTACTGTGTTTTGACCTATGGAATCTCCACCAGAAAGCCCCGTATCAATTTCATTATTTTGACTATCAATTAAATATAAATCATAAGGAGCAATTCCATTTAAAATAATAAAATCAACTTTACCTTTTTGATTCTTCAATTGAGGATCGTAACAAGCATCAATTACTTTTTCTATTGATAAATCTAATTTTGAAGGACTTAAGATTTCAAAAATATCTTCACTTATACAATTATTTGCCTCCTCAATAGTAAACTTGTATATACCCGCCTCCAGATTAGAGAATTCTAAGTTTTCAGATAAATCTACATTTCCAGAATCTAATACAGAACCCTTAAATTCCAGTTCATATTTATAATACTCAGAACTATTTTCAACAAATGGTTTACCTCCACTAAAATTTGAATAAATTACTTTTCCATCATTTGAGGGATTATTATTCTGATCAACACATGTAATATTAGTTAAAGATTTTCCACTCCACTCAACATCAGAAGATATATATACTTCTTCCTCGTTAATACAGCCATTAACATCTGAGTCATTTGAAGAGGTATGATCTCTTTCAGTAACTCTTATTATATATGACCCATCATCTAAGTTTGAAAAAGTATATTGAATATTTTCTAATAAGTTTAGGTTTTCATTTTTGTTAGGCCCAGTTATATTTACTTTATAATACTCTGCTGAACCGTCCAAAAAGAAATCACCGCCACTTAAAGTTAATTTGATTTCATTTTTTAAAGAAGAATCACAACTTGTAGTTTTCTCTATGTCTAAATCAAGATTATTTGAACTACCTAAAATCTCAGGATTTAGTGTAATAACTTTACAATTATTTGCATCTGTAACAGTAATATTTTTGGTTCCCGGGCCTTGATTACTGTAGAACAATGATGTCTCGTTGTAAGTATATCCCCAAACAGTATATGGCGGTGTACCTCCATTTATATTTATTTGAAAAGAACCATCAGATCCACATTGAGCATGGGTAATATTATTTACAGTGGCTGTTAATTCTTCTGGCTCTTTCAGTTCAAACTCTTTATTAATTTCACAATTCCCCTGGGTTACAGTTACCTGGTAAGTTCCTTCCTCAGATAAATTATTAATATCTTTTGATGTTGCATTAAATCCATTTGGACCAGTCCATTGGTATGAAAAATTTCCAGAGTAATCACCTCCTTGAACTATTAATTCAATTTTACCATCATTTCCATTAACACATGAAATATCAGTTACAGCATATTCCTCATTTGGAATTATAATTGGATCATAGCCCCCAATACTAACAATTGTTGGAGATGTTACACATCCTTTTGAATCAATAGCATAGAACACATATTCTTTTTTAGATAAATTTTCAACAGTAAATTCATCATTATTTGAGGAATCTCCTCTTCCAGAAACTAGTAGCTCATTATCAAAGTAATAAGAGTAAGGAGCAGTACCGCCTGAAACATTTATTGTAAATTGACCATCCTCTGATCCAGGGCATGATTCCGCAATAATATTAGAAGCAGAACTTAATTTAAATTCATCTACAGATTCCACAATAATTTCATCATCATACAAATATGAAATATCTTCAGAATCAATTATTTCTAATTTGTATGTGCCTTGTCTAATATTTTCTAAAGAGTTATTATTGGGTGAGTTATCATCAACAGAGACAAAATTATTATTGATTTTCTTTTTCCACTTTACTGTGTAAGGAGCTCCATAGCCTCCAGTAAATGAAATATCAATTTTTCCATCATCTCCATCAAAACATGTTGGCGAATTTATTATTACAGAACCAAAAGAGAAAGAATTTGGAGATTTTATTTCAAAATTCTTCTCTGTAAAACAATCATTAACATCATATACTTTGAGGTTGTAGGATCCTAGTTTAAGATTAAAAATATTTTTTAAAGATGAAGAAAAATTATCTGGTCCAGTCCATACATACCTGTAACCATCTTGGTTATTAATTGTACCACCTTCAATATCAACTTTAATTGAACCATCATTTGAATTAAATTTACTAATATTTGTTATTGTTTCAGATTTTATATTTAACTCATATTCGGGCTCTGTGATAACAGTTTGGATTGTTGAACTACAACCATTAGAATCAATGATTTGAATATTATAAACATCTGCATTTAAATTATTTTCTACTACAATTTTTTCATTATTTCCAGCTGTGCTTAAGGAAGATTGAATTTCTTGACCATTTAATATGTATACGTATGGAGCTTTTCCACCAATAATGCTTAATTCAAATTTTCCAGTATTGTCTCCTTTACAATCTACATTTATAACACTTGAGACTAAAAGATCAATTGATTCATTAGGTTCCTCGATTTGAATTTCTTTCAATGGAAAGTCTTCATTTTCAGAGTCTATAACTTTCAAAGTATAAGTTCCTGCTGCTAAGTTATTTACTGAAGATTGAGTAGATAATAGTTTATTTGATGAATCATACCATTCAAAATTATATGGGGCTCCACTTCCTCCTCTTGGTCTTGCAACTATTTGTCCGGTTTGTGATCCTTTACAAAGAACATTTGTTATCGATAAATTATAATTAAAATCTCCTTCTTCTTCGATTACAAATTCATTGAAGTATTTACAATTATTTGCATCTGTTACAATTAAACTATAATTACCAGGCTTGAGTTCTGAAATATTTTGATCATTAGAACTAAATTCACCTGGACCAGACCACTCATAAGTATATCCGGGAGAGCCTCCTTGAATTTCAATCGAAATAGAACCATCATCATCATTGGAATTTATAATTTCAAAATTTTCTAATTTAAGTTCAAATTGTGGCTGAGTTACCTCAAAACTTGTTTTTTCAGAATAACAACCATTTCCATCAATAATCTGAAGATTATATAATCCGAAACTTAAATCATTTAAAATATATGAATCATTTGGCTTTAAACCACTAGAAATAACTTCGTCATTTAACAATAGTGTATATGGCATTGTTCCACCTTTGGGATTTATTACAACTTGTCCGTCATTATCTCCGAAACAGTCTAGATTTATCTTAGAAAAAGTTGTTTCTAATTCTAGCTTTTCAGTGGGACCATTAGCAATAATTTGAGAAGAAGTATATGAAACTGATTCTTTATCTTTCACAATTACCCTATAGCTACCTGGTGAAATATCCGATAATACCTTAGGATTATTATCAGTGTTAACAGTTAACACCCAATTATTATCAGAGTCTAATTTTTCCCATAAAACATCATAAGGAGGCCCCGCTCCACCAACAGGATCTATTTCGATACTCGTAGTTGCGCCATAACATTCTATTGCTGATGGATTTGTAATATTGAATAAAAATTTAGGGTCATCAATTATAAAATCAGCTGCATTAATAGCATAAAAAATATTGTCACTTGCCTTAACTCTAATCCTTGCATTATTTGATTTATTAAATTGTGGAATTAAAAGTATTTCCTCTCCATCGTTAGGTGTTGATTCTGCTAAATTATACGAGAAAAAATTTCCTCCATCATATGAAATATCAATATCTACAAAATCTGTGAAAGGCGCAGCTAAATGATTCCATCTAATTAATATCTCTTCATTTTGATTTACATTTAATCCATTTGTGTTTTGAGAAAAGATCTTAAATGTTCCATATTCTGATTTTACGAAATTTATAACAAAATCTTCTTGAATAACAGCACCACCACCAGGATTATCATCTCTAGCTGTCAATGTGAAATTCATTTCTCTTGAGAGCTGAGGAATAACTTCAAGTTCATTTTGGGTTGAACCCTCTAGAACTGTTTGTAGATTTGGTAAATATCTCTTTTGCTCATTTTCAGGAAATTTAGAAACAAACATTGGTCCAACTGTTTGAGTATTAATAGGAGGGTTAACCCCCATCTGTCTGTCTAGCTGATCCCAATTAAATAGTAGTGTAGATTGCTCATTATCTTTAATCTCAAAATTTTCGCCTAGTACTAGTGGTGTTCCAGTAGGTACAGTGAAAGATAACGATGGTGGTTCTACAGAATAGTAAGGCATTGTGTTTTCATAATCACTAACATTAACTCCAGCATTTCTGTTATTAATTGTATTAGTGATTGCTTTAATTGACTTAGAATGATAAAATAAATTTTCTAGTTCTCTCGGCCCATAAGCCATTATAGAAACACCCGATCCAATTTCCACTCCGTCAGTTGAGTCTGAATTAAAGGTATGCCATGCCCCTAACTGATGCCCAATTTCATGGGCAAATACAAAATAAAAGCCTGTTGAATTTACACCTCCAGTTACTCCACCGGCTTTAGCAGTGGTGGCAATTGATCCTACATATGCCACTCCTCCATAATTGTAACTATCAAAAACATGCCCTATATCAAATGAATTAAAGCCAATGGTGTTATTTAATTTATTTATACTTTCACCCAGTTGAGCATACTTATCTCCATGAGTAAATCCATCAAGATTGGTGTCAAAAACTATTAATCTATCATTTTCAGGTATAAGTTCAAATAATATTGAAAGATCCCTTCCTGAAATATCATTCAGTTCAGAAACAGAGATAGCTAACTCAGATAAAACTATTGCTTTTTTATTCTCAATACTTAAATCTTGAGCATCATATAAATCAATATAATAATTTGACCACTCAGCAGTTGGTGAAATTGCAATTCTATATTTTACTAGATTTGGAGATTTACCAACTGGATCTAGATTATTAAAAATTGTTGTTTTTTTTTTAGATGAATTATGACTACTATGATCATGTTGAGCGTCACAATCTAGTGAACCATTATTTTCATTGTTTGTATCTATTTCTTTGTATACGAAATTATTTTTATTCTTAACATTGGAGAGATGTACCCTTGAATTTTCTAAATGAATAGTGATGGTTATGAGATCACCAATTATATTTAAAAAAACTTTATTCTTATTATCTTTTGTTATACCTATATAATTAGAAATTTGAGTTTCACCTAAATTATATTGATTTGAAACATTATTTTTTACGATATCAAAACTCAATAAATTATTATTGACTGGAAAGTCTATACTTTCGGAAGAGAATTCAGTAGTTCTACTTAATTTACGAATTAAATTATCAGATTCAGATTTATATAAAACTTGATTATTAGTAGTATTTATCTTTAACCAAGAAATCTCTTGAGAATTAGCGAAATAACTAGCAAAAAAGACTAAAAAAATTAAAAAATTTTTATAATTCAAAATATCTAATTTGGATTTAATTTAAATAAGCAATTGCTAAATTACAAGCTTTGAACTATTTATTTTAATAATAGAAAATTATGAACTATTATTTAATATTAATTTAATTTGAAACATAAAACTATATCAATAATTTCACATAATAATACTAAATAGATTAGTTGAAAATAATACTCTTTTGTTCTTCAGAGGTGGAAATTTTTCCAACAGAGAGGGTTTAAAATATATTTTTGTATATTGTATGCTGTATAACAATTAAAAACTTATAACAATGGGATACACTCATACTAACAGTAAAGGAAAAACTTACCACTTACATAGTAAAGATGTTACTTTAAAAGGTGGTAGAAACCAAACTATTTATTATTTCGCTAAAGATGCTAGACCAAACGCATGTGATCTTCCATCTGGAATGAAAGTAGTTGAAAGTCCAAAAACTGGTCTTCCGTTCGTAAAAGGAGCTTAATTCTTTTACTTAAATCAAATAAAAATCCCATCAGTTGATGGGATTTTTTTTAAAAGAAATTTTAAATATAGTTTAGTTAACAAATCTATACATGACTAATTAAAGATTAGCTTGATAAAATTAAATATGATTTATTTAGAATGATAATCAGCAGCTGAAGTAGCTATCTGATTATGTGGTTTTAGATTTACCTTGAACCCAAGTGAATTAGCCCAGCCCTTTGCAACAGGAACAAGTTTATTTGAAAAGAACCTTTCATCTGAATTATAATCCATATCAATTTCAATTTTTACTTTTTGCTTATCTAATTGTCTAGCAATATCTACACTAAGTTCTGTTTCTCGCCATAATCTTTCCCAATTATCTTTAATTCTTGGGAATTTTTTTTTTGTGTATATATAATGAACCCCTGCTTTACTAAATCTGAATGCTATTGCAGTTATATACCTTGTATTATCATTTAAAAGATATGAATCTGTTCCAACGTGTATTTCTACAGATGGAAAGTTTTTAACCATATCTTTAGTATAGCTTAAGTAGTCAATGGGTTCACCATTGATTTTACTAAATTGTTGCATTTTACAAACAATTTAGCTCTTTAAATAAACAATCTAAAGATAATTCGTAAATATCTCTAAAATCTTCTTCTTTAATTTCTTCATCAGTATAATTGATATTTTTTTTTCTAACGTAATTATTGAAAGTTTCTTGGATTAGATTATCAATTTTTGAAGAAAGCTCATTATTGTTTATTAAGCAAATTTTGTAATGTTCTTGGTCTATTCTTTCCATACATTATAGTTAATAAAATTTGAGAAAATTAGACTTTAAGAAATAGTTAAGAAATGTGTTATTTATTTACATATGTTAAAATAAATTTTAAAAATTTGTTCTCTGTAAAAAAGAGATATTAACATAATTATCAACGTTACTATAACTCAGTTAATCATTATATTTTAAATTAATGTTATTAATAAATATTAAAATATTTATTCTTGCATAATCGATATATTTATAAACATATGAAAAAGTGTATTTTTTACTTTCTTTTTTTAAGTGGATTACAAATTTTTTCTCAAGAAGAGAGATTTCAAATTAGTACGATTGCCTTTTACAATGTTGAAAATTTATTTGATGCAGAAGATGATCCAGAAAATTACTGGGATCAGAGGTGGCTTGAAGAAGGTACTTGGAATGAAGAAATATATAAGAAAAAAATTGAAAATATATCAAGTGTAATTCCTCAAATTGGATTTGAATATACAAATGCTCATCCTACTATTATTGGACTCTGTGAAGTTGAGAATAGGCAAGTACTTATCGATTTAGTAAAAAGTGAATCAATGAAAAATATTAATTATGGAATTATTCACTTTGACTCACCTGATGAAAGAGGAATTGATGTAGCATTATTATTTGACAGATACAGATTTAAGCCAAAGAAAGCAAAATCTTACCCACTATACTTATTTAATTCAAATGGGAATCGTGATTTTACTCGTGATCAATTACTGGTTGAAGGATTTCTAGATGGTGAAAAAATTTACTTTATAGTTAATCACTGGCCTAGTCGATCTGGAGGGTTAATTAGAAGTGAACCTAAAAGAATTGCTGCTGCTAGACTAAACAAAAAAATAATTGATTCAATTAAGTCTGTTGATTCGTTTGCCAAGATTATTACAATGGGAGATTTTAATGATGATCCTAATGATAAAAGTATTAAGGAAGAGCTTCAAACTAGTTGGAAAAAAAATAAAACTGCAAAGAATCAAATCTTTAACCCGACGGAATCACTATTCAGAAAAGGATATGGAACCTCAAAATACAGAGGAAATTGGAATATGCTTGATCAATTATTAATAACTGAATCTTTATTAAATAATGAATCTTTCAAATTCATCAAAGCCGGAATATTTAATAAAAAGTTTTTAATTAACCCTGAGGGAAATTATAAAGGATATCCATTTAAAAGTTTTTACAATAGATGGCTTGGTGGATATAGTGACCATTTCCCTATTTTTTTAATGCTCGGTAAGAAAATTAACTGAAGATTTTTTTTGGTTTGAAAGTTTAAAAAACTTTTCCATTACTAAAATTGAAATTAATTTTTCTTTATTTCTGTCTCTAAATTGATTTGTATAATGATTTGCGTTTTTAGATATTCTTTTTAATTCATCTATATTTTTTATATAATAATTGAGCTTTTTCTGTAAATCAGAATAATCATCTTTTATTAATATATAATGATAGTCGGGAACCAATTTACCTTCCATAAACCATGACTCATATTTAGGCTTTGGCATTACAGCAACAGAATTGGATGACATTACCCATTTAAGATTTGAAGCGACATCATTACCTTCAATGCAAAGAATAAATTTATGTTTCATATGAGTATCGAGTGATGCTTTCTTTTTTAGCCACTGATCATGATTTGTTCCGCTATTGATTTGACCTAAATCACACATTGGGTGATTAAAATATTTTTTATAAAAGTCAATTCTTTGTTTTTGAAAAACAGCAGCTCTTCCAAATAAAATATCAGCTTTATTTTCTGTTTCAAATTTGTCTACTACATGCTGAAAGTGTCTTACTTTATTTAATTTTAATATTATAGAATTTTGGTTATTCTTAATTGGTCGAGATTTAACAAACGAAGGCGTATTTGGAACATAATCCATGTCTCCAAATAGAAAATTACACTTAAATTTTGGTAAAAAATTTCTTGATATTGTATAAGCATCAAAAAAATATGTTTTTCCTTTTTTCTCAATTTTCAAATCCGATAATTTTGACCAAGTACTATCAACTTTAATTTGACTATCTATTTTATTATAATAATTTACTCTTTCAATTAAATTATCAATTTCATTTTTGGAGAAATTTGATAATCTTTTTTCTAAAGTCTTTCGAAAGAAAAAATTTGGAATTATTAGTAAAAGATAATTTTTTAGATAGTAAAAGAATTTTACATTCTTAAAGTTTTTACCTAAAAATCTCATGATTTTCTAAAATAGAGATATCTTTTCTTGAAGCCAAAGTTTTTGAAATTTTTTATTAGCATCATATCTCTCAGCTTGAAATTGAATATTGAATTTCCTATCCCTTGGATCATTTCCAACACCTGAAACGTACATCCAATTTCCCCAGTTACTATGTACATCATAATCTATGAGCTTAGATTCAAAGTATCTTGCACCCCATCTCCAATCAATAAATAATTCTTTAGAGAGATAACTCGCTACATTTTGCCTTCCTCTGTTGCTCATCCATCCTGTTTTTTTTAACTCTATCATATTCGCATTAACGAATGGTTCATCAGTTTCGCCATAAATCCATTTTTGAAATAAATCTAAATCCTTAATCCATTTATACTTTTTTTCCAAAATCCCACCTATTTTGAAAATGGAATTACCATAAATTTTTGAAATATATTTAAAATAATCTCTCCAAATAAGCTCAAAAATCATCCAATAAGTTGATTGATTTTTTTCAATTACTCTCTCATATTTTTTTATCTCATTAAAAATAATTCTGGGACTGAGAGATCCATTAGATAACCATGATGAGAACTTAGAACTATAATCAATTCCAACCAAACCATTTCTAGTTTTTTTATAAAAACTTACTTTTTTAGACTCCCACAAATAGTGATTTAATCTTTTTAAACCCTCATCATATCCACCTTTAAAAGGAAAAGCAGACCTAGAATCTTCAATGTAATTCTCAAGACCTAAATCTTCCAGTGATGGCGATGTAAAGTTAATATTTAACATATTCGTTTCGTCCATTGAATTAGGTTTTGGGAAAATTGATCTTACATTCAAATTTTTTTCACAATGTTTTCTAAAAACAGTAAAAATATTTGGGACCTTATTCAATTCAACATCCTCTGGATGATATAGAAATTGATCACTGTATTTATAAATATCAATTTTTGATTTTGAAGATTTTAAATATTCTTCTTCTTTGGTTTCTTCATCAGTCCACTCATCTTGAAGATATACCCTATTTATATTAAAATCATCAACTATCAAGTTAATTTTATCCTTTGGATTACAAACCTTTATTATGAGCGAAATATTTAATTCGCTCAATTTTTTTTCTAGATTTTTAACAGAATCGATTAAGAATTGAGCTCTAAAGGAATCTGTTTTTGGAAATCCTAATTCATTAATTTTATAATGATCTGGATTAAAAAAATAAACTCCAATAACACTATTTGAATTTTGAACTGCATGAGTTAAACCAGAGTGGTCATAAATCCTCAAGTCATTTCTAAACCAAACTAATGAATTAATTTTTTCTGCACCTTTTACTGCAATACTTGACATTTTTCCAGTTTTTTTCCCACTTTTTTCGCCATGTAAATGGTAAATTACATACAGTACAAATTTTTGTGGGCAGATTACTTTTTTTCAATAAAGCATATCTTTCAAAAACTTTGCCAATGAAATTAATCGCAATCTCTTCTTCTTGAGTCAGAAATATTAAATATTTTCCAACCATCGTCTTCTTTAATTAAAGAAATTGAATTGACACCACAATGACTCATATTATTACCAAGCCAAAATTCATATCCAACCCAAGCATTTGAGAGAATACCATCTATTTTTATTTCAAAAGATGTAAGTATTTCTTTCCAGGCAGGATCATCTGATCTAGTAACTACAGATTTTATAAATTGATCACCATCAAAGTTAGAAAGTGTAGATTGATTGTTTCTTAAGCTTGCAGAGTTAAGACTGAAACTTTTATGAACTACTGACTTTATAAGAATAGAATCTTTGTTATGAAAACCATCAAAAAAAATTTCTACAGCAGATTGAACTTTATCTTGCTCATTTATCTGTGAATTAAGCATCATATTTGATAATAAAAATAATAGAAATAACTTTTTCATATAATTAAATATAGTGATAAGCAGATTAAATAATTCAAACCTTTTAATAGCATTCGATTATTTAAAAAAAGATCCTGTTATGTCTTTTTTTATCTCAAACTTTGGAAATGAAATAGATGTTAATGAAAGAAATAATTCCAACTATGCTATTGCTTTATGTAATTTGATTATTGAACAACAAATAAGTTTTAAAGCTGCAATTACAATCAAAAAAAAATTTCATGATTTGATTTCAAATAAATCAAATAAGCAAATACTTGAATTAGAAAATAGTAAAATTCAAAAAATTGGAGTTTCATTCAAAAAAGTCGAATACATGAAAAATGTATTATCATTTTTTACTGAAAATCATTTACATCTGGATAATTTAGATCAAAATCAGATTGAAAAAAAATTAATTGAAATTAAAGGTATTGGAAAGTGGACAATTGAAATGTTTTTAATGTTTATAGTTCTTAAACCTGATATTTTTTCTTTTGGTGATTTAGCTTTAATTAATAGTATAAAAAAGAATTATGGTATAACTGATAAAAATGAGATTTCCAAATTGACACTTATTTGGTCTCCCTACAGAACAGTTGCATCATTACTTTTATGGTTTTCTATTGAAAAAAACATATTCTATGATTTAAATAATAAATCATAAAAACTTTTATCAACCCTAAAGTAATATCCATTTTCTTCGTGTAAGCTTCCATCTGGCTTCCCATCAACAGTATGAAACTGTTTTATATGATTTTTAAATTCTTCTATATTATAGATTTGGTATTCTCTACCATCCAAATCATAAATAATCATTTCTTGAAGTTTTTATAAGACCTGTAAATAAATAATGGCAATGCTAAACATACAGTTAAAGCATATACAATCGTTATGGTGAGTTCATCAAAAAGAATATAACTAATAATTATTGCTAAAGAAGAATATAATGCTAATTGAAAAAAGAATTTTTTAAAATAAACTAAATACTCCTCTAACTTAAAATTTTCTTTTTGAGTTTTTGACATTGTATTATATCCCGATAGAAGAAGATCAGCATTATCCTTGTTAACAGCCTGAGAAACTAGAACTAGAAAAATATTAGTACAAATCAAAATTATTACTAAAAGCACGAAACAAATTTACATATATTTGAGTCGATGAAGAAAGTTTTTAAGGTTCTTGTAATCATTACAGCTATTTTCATATATACAGCTTTTGGATTATCTCATCTAGAAATAAAATCAACTTTTTTTGGAGTGTTTTGGGAGCTATTAATCGTACCTGCTTTTTTTCTTCAATTCTCATTGTCAATAATTCTAATTTTCTTGATTGTTAAAGGAGAACAAAAAATTGAAAAATACAGCTTACTAAATTTTATTACAACAATTCTTTTAATTTGTAGTTTAATTTTTCTTAGATGAATAATGCTTAAAATTGCTCATAACACAATTTATAACCACCCCCTTCCAGAAAATCATAGATTTCCAATGAAAAAATATGATTTAATCCCAAAAAAACTTATGGAAAAAGGAATATGTAATAAAGAAAATTTTTTTTCTCCAAGTGTTATTTCAAATGAAAATATTTTAACAACTCACTCTGCTGAATACTTAAACAAATTAGAAAGCTTATCCTTGACAAAGAAAGAGTCTAGACCAATTGGATTCCCCATTTCTAATGAATTAGTTAAAAGAGAGAAAATAATAGCACAAGGAACTATTGATTGTGTTAAGTATTCATTGTTAAACGGAATATCACTAAATATAGCTGGGGGCACACACCACGCATTTAAAGATAGAGGTGAAGGTTTTTGTATGTTAAATGATCAAGCTATTGCGGCAAATTACTTATTAAACAATAAACTAGCTAAAAAAATTATGATAATTGATCTTGATGTTCATCAAGGCAATGGTACAGCATCGATATTCAGTGAAAATCCAAATGTATTCACTTTATCCTTTCATGGGAAAAAAAACTATCCTTTCAAAAAAGAAAAAAGTGATTTAGATTTTGAGTTTGAGGACGGTACGTCAGATTATGATTATTTGTCTAAACTTTTTGAAGTTGTTCCAAATTTGATAAATAAGTTCAAACCAGATTTTATATTTTATTTATCCGGGGTTGATGTTTTAAAAAATGATAAACTAGGAAGATTATCTTTGAGTATTAAAGGTTGTAAAAAAAGGGACGAAATCATAATTTCTCAATGCAAAGAAAGAAACATTCCAATTCAAATTAGTATGGGCGGAGGATATTCTGAAAGCATAGATGAAATAACACAAGCTCATTGTAACACCTACAGTATGGCAAAAGAGATATTCTTTTAATTTATTGAGAACAGCATTCATCATCATTACAATTACAATATTTACGATTATAAATGTGTAAAAATGATAAGTTTATAGCAGCAAAATATGATACTAGCTCTGGAAGATGGAAAAAATGAATTTCTTCATTAAATAAAACAAATACAAGAAAAATATATGATATCCAAAATAGAGGTTTCATAAAAGGCCTCGAGGTATTTTTTGAAGACCCATAAACGGCAAAAAATGAAACAAGAAGGAAAACTAAATTGAGACCTTTCCACCATAGTGGTAATACAAACAATAACGGTGTCAAAATACAATGTATCAGACAAAGTGTTGACGCTAAAGCTCCAAAAGTATCAGAATTTTTTAAGACAATTCTCATAATAATGAAAGCAAATAAACAATTTTAATTTAAATCTTAAAAATAATACCAACAAAAGAATGGGATTATATTTAATTTTACATTATTTATAAAATGCTTATAGCTAAATTTTATTGAATAGCATGCAATCAAATAAACCACAGATAAAAAAAATTGAAAAAAAACTATTCATTCATGATGATGTTAGAATCGACAATTACTATTGGCTTAACAGAAGAGATAGTAAAGAAGTTATAGATCATCTTAATGCTGAGAACTTGTATTCTAATGAAGTTTTAAAAAACACAAATGATTTAAAAGATAATTTGTTTGAAGAAATGAAATCTAGAATTAAAGAAGATGATTCTTCGGTACCATATTTCTACAATGATTATTGGTATATTAAAAAATTTAAAAAAGGAAAAGAATATCCCATATATACCAGAAAATTTAAGCAGCTTTCAAATAAAGAGGAAATAATACTAGATATAAACTTATTAGCAAAAAATCACGAATACTTCAGTATAGGTTCATTAAGTATTAGTCCTAATAATAAAATTTTAGCGTATTCATGTGATGTAAAATCAAGAAGATTGTACACTATACACTTTGTCAATCTGGTGGATAATAAAAATGTGGTAAATAAAATTTTTAATACTTCAGGATCTATTACTTGGGCAAGAAACAATAAAACTATTTTCTATGTAAAAAAAGATCCACAAACATTAAGGTTAAATAAAATTTATAAACACAATTTAGGATCTAACAATAAAGATGTTTTAGTTTTTGAAGAAAAGGATGAAGAATTTAGCTGTATTATCAGTAGGACTAAATCTGAAAAATACATAGTAATAAATTCACATAGTACTTTAACTACAGAATGTAGGTTTATTGACTCATCTAGACCTGAAAATGATTTCAAAATTTTTAATCCTAGAGAAAAGGGACATGAATATAGCATTGAACATTATAATGATCATTTTTTTATAATTACTAATAAGGATGCTAAAAATTTCAAAATAATGAAATGCCCAATTTCAGAAACAACATTTAATAATTGGGAAGCGTTTATTGATCACAGGCCTGATTTTTTGATTGAAGATTTAGAAATTTTCAGTGATTACTATGTGATTGCAGAAAGAAATATAGGATTGTTGAAATTGAATGTAAATAGTTGGGAAAATAATGAAAGTTACATTATTCCATTTGATAATGAAACTTATACTGCTTATATGGGCATCAATTTAGATTTCAATTCTAATAAACTTAGATATCATTTTTCATCTCTTAATACTCCAAGCTCTGTAATTGAATATAATTTCATTTCAAAAAAGAATAATATTCTAAAAGTTCAAGAAGTTATTGATGATAATTTCAATTCTAAAAATTACATAACAGAAAGAGTTTGGGCAAAATCTCATGACAATATAGAAATTCCGATTTCTATTGTAAGACATAAGAATACTATTAAAAGTTCTGAAACTCCTATGTTATTATACGCTTATGGTTCTTATGGTCATACTGTTGACCCTTACTTTTCGTCTGTAAGATTGAGTCTTCTAGATAGAGGGTTCATTTTTGCAATTGCTCACATTAGAGGAGGTGAATATTTAGGAAGAGAATGGTATGATAATGGAAAACTTTTAAAGAAAAAAAATACATTTTTTGATTTTATTGAATGTGGAAAATTCCTAATTAACAAAAAGTACACTTCAAAAAAACATTTGTATGCAATGGGTGGATCTGCTGGTGGATTGTTAATGGGTGTAATTGTAAATTTAGAACCAACTTTATTTAAGGGGATAATAGCAGCTGTTCCTTTTGTTGATGTTGTAACAACCATGCTTGATGATTCAATTCCATTAACAACTCTTGAATACAATGAATGGGGAAATCCAAATGATAAAGATTCCTACAGCTACATAAAGTCTTATTCACCATATGATAATATTTCAGAAAAAAATTATCCATATATATTAGCGACAACTGGATATCATGACTCTCAAGTTCAGTATTGGGAGCCTGCAAAATGGGTTGCTAAATTGAGAGATCATAATAAATCTGAAAATCCAATTTTACTACATACCAACATGGATACTGGACATGGGGGAGCTTCTGGAAGATTCAAAATCTTAAAAGAAGTGGCAATGGAATATGCTTTTTTGATTGGCATTGAAAAACAATTACTCTGAAGAGGCTAATATCTCCAAGAGATCAATAAATAAATTAATTAAATCTAAATAAATATTGACAGCTATATCAATTGCAGTGCTCCAAGAATCATCACCTCTAGCAATCGCTTTCTCAAGCCTATTAAAATCATATATTAAGTATAGTGTAAATAGTACAACTCCAAAATAAGCCTGAATTAATCTTCTTCTTCTTGATTTGAAAAAAAATGCATTTAAAAATTCCATTATTACCAGAGCTATTAGACATATTAATAAAATCGGACCTAAAAATCCAAAATCGTTGTCAGTAAAAACAACAATTGTAGCAGTTAATAATACAGCTAATGTTGTCCCAATAAGTGCTTGAAATACAATATTTTGCCACTCTTGATTGTATCTGTCATGAGGTAAAATATTTTTTTCGAAATCAAGTTTTAATTCCCTGAATTCATTAGACATTCGATCAAAAGTTTTTTCTGGATCCAACTTAAAAAAATACACTGTTTTTTTCTCATCTTCTCTTCCAATAAGCCTGTCTGTAAAAGTTGTTTTTTTAGTTGTAATTGTTTTTGATAAAACCATTTTATCTCTAAGAAATTTTCTAAACTTAAATTTTTCACCAATTGATGCTATTGTTGGACCTAGAGACCATCCAATAAAAAGAGAAAACACACCAACTGCAAAAATATTTGCAGGAAATTGATCACCAAGAAAATAAATAACAAACAATGATAAAAATGTACCACCTACCGTTATAAAAAATTCAGTTTTAGTTTCGTAAGCCTTATTAAATCTAGAGGAAATGGTAGTTAAAATAAGCATTCCACCAAGGATCATAAAAGTTCTATTAAATAGTAAATTTTCCTCCAAATTATTTCTTATTTTGAGTTAAAGTATAGTCAACTTTTGACCAACCTTTAGACATTCGATAAGGATTTTTTATTTCTAATGAAACCTCATATTGATCCTCGAACTTTTCAATAACCTTCATTAAATCAGACATATTTAATCTTCCACTTTTTGGGATTCTTAAGCAAACTTTATCATTAAAGTCAATAAACCAAAGTGCATTTAACGTACTTGGACCATACTGACCATCATAGACTTCTTTTACGTGTGCATAACATTTGATTTCTTTCCATGTTTTTGTTTTGCTTAATATTGGAATCAAATAAAGTCTTTTTGTAATTCCAATTCTATCAGCAATGACTTCATTTAAACTTAAAATCAATACACACATGAAAAGAACGATACCTATTAAATAATTTGATTTGATTGTATTAATGAAATTGTCAAAACCATCATTAATCAATGAAATCAGTCCTATTCCAATAAAAATAAGTAGAAAAAAGTTATTAAAATTTATTCCAATGGACTTAAAGACTCTCATTAATTATAAATTAACAAATTTTAGTGAATTATATATTAAGTGAATTTTAAATATGTTTTTTAACTTGTAATCATGATCAATAAAATTTTTACCACAGCATTAGTTGTTATTTTATTTTCATGTAACACTGAAACTAAAAAACCTAGAATTGGAATAACTGGAATTGCCATAGAGTCAAGTTCTTTTTCTCCTGCAAAGACTTATGAAAAAGATTTTAATATAAAATACGGAAGCGAAATATTTACTAGCTATAATTTTTTTAATCAATCATATATTGATAAAGCAGATTGGTTCCCAACAATGAGGGCAAGGGCTCTACCTGGTGGTGTTGTCACCAAGGATTCATACGAATCAATGGTGCTTCAAATTATTGAATTAACAAAACAAACATTACCTCTTGACGGATTGTTTTTTGATATTCATGGAGCTATGAATGTTGAAGGAATGGATGACCCTGAGGGTGATTTTATTGATAGAATAAGAGCTGTTGTTGGCCCAAAAACAATTATATCAACATCCATGGATTCTCATGGAAATGTTTCTAGGAAATTAGCAGAAGAATCTGATCTTATCACTTGCTATAGAATGGCTCCTCATGAAGATGCAATGGAATCCAAACAAAGAGCACTTGACAATCTTGTTGATAGATTAATTACAGGAAAAGGAAAACCAAAGTATAAAGCATGGATACCAGTACCTATATTATTGCCAGGAGAACAAACTAGTACAAGAGTTGAACCTGGGAAAAGTTTATATGCTAAAATTGATCCTTTAACAAAAAGTAAAGGTGTAATTGATGCTGCTGTATGGGTAGGTTATGCTTGGGGTGATGCACCTAGAAACCATGCTGCTGTGATGGCTTATGGTGATAACAGAAAACAAGTAAAAGAAGCTGCAGAAACACTTGCTAATCATTTTTGGGATGTGAGAGATGAATTTGATTTTGTTGCTCCAACCACAACTTTATATGACGCATTTGATAGAGCATTTAATTATTTAAATGAAGGCAAAAAGTCTAAGCCATTCATAATTTCAGATATGGGTGATAATCCTACTGCTGGTGGAGCAGGAGATGTAACTTGGACACTTAATGAAATTTTAAACAATAAACTTTTTAAAAAAAATGGACCTGAATTGATTTACGCTTCAATACCTGGACCAGACCTTGTTAAAAAAGCATTGGAAGCTGGCATTGGTAATATAGCTGAGGGCTATGTTGGTGGAATAGTAGATAATAGGTACTCACCTCCTATAAAATTAAAAGGTGCTGTTCATTCTATAAAAAGAGGTGACTATAATGCTGAAGTTGAGGTGGTAATTAAAATTGATAATAATTATGTAATTGTAACATATAAAAGAAAGCCATATCACTATCTTAAGGATTTTGCTGATTTAAAACTTAATCCTATTCTCAGTGATATTCTTGTAGTAAAAATTGGTTATCTTGTTCCACAACTATATAACATAAGAGGTGATTGGGTAATGGCATTAACACCAGGAGGAGTAGATCAAGATTTATTTAGATTGGATTATAAAAAAATTAAAAGGCCAATGTTTCCTCTTGATAAAGACATGTCAGATCCAGATCTGAGTGCTAGAATTTTAAATTAGAAGAAGTATTATGAAAATAAAACTTTCTAATATTTCAGGCTATCATTCTACAGTTATTAATGAAGATGGAAATTCGATTAAGGTTGATAATAAATCAACAGAAAATCCACAAGGTGTATCACCGATGGAACTTTTATTAATGGGTGTTGCTGGTTGTAGCAGTATTGATATTATTTCAATACTAAAAAAACAAAAACAATATTATAAAGACTTAACTATTGAAGTTGAAGGTCATAGAGAAAAAGTTGATTTGGCAAATTTGTTTAAAAAAATCCATGCTGAGGTTAAATTTATTGGTGAAGTTGATCCAAAAAAAGCATTTAAAGCATGTGAATTATCATTTACAAAATATTGTTCAGTTTCTAAAATGCTTGAGGATAAAGCTAATATTTCTTTTAGTGTTTTTGTAAATGGGGAAAAATATGAAGATTGAAATTATTAGTGTGTCTTTTCAGAATTCTTATTTATTATTAACTTAAAATATTAGACATTTACAATAGATTATGAATTTAAGTAAAATTGAAGAAAAAGAAATTTTTCCTGGCTACTTTGGAAAATTAATTCATGGAGAGAAAATTACTTGGGCATTTTGGAGAGTTACTAAAGGCTCAGAAGTTGCTGAACACAGTCATCCACATGAGCAAATGATGCATGTGATTGAGGGAGAATTTAACTTTACTTTAGATGGAAATTCAATGATATATACAGCAGGAGATGTGGTTCATATTCCCTCTAACGTATCACATTCTGGCAAAGCTTTAACTGATTGTAAATTGATGGATGTTTTTAGCCCTGCTAGAGGTGAGTATAAATAATTTTACTAATGAAAATTGATTTAAAAGGGAAAAGAGCCTTAGTTGGAGGAAGTTCCAAAGGATTAGGTTTGGCTGTTGCTAAACAATTGGCTAGTTCAGGAGCTCAAGTTACTCTAATGGCTAGAGATGAAAGTAAGCTTAAGATTGTAGTTAATGATTTGAATAATTCAACTAGTTTAGCCCACAACTACCTAATTGTTGATTTTAATGATTTTAAATCGTTTAAAAATACAATTAGTGACTTTTTTTCAAAAAATGAAATTGATATTCTTGTTAATAATACACAAGGGCCCCCTGCAGGCGATGTATTAAATGTGGACATAGATGATTATCAAATTGCATTCGATCTTCTTTTTAAAAATATAGTATATACGACTATGTCAGCTATAAAAAATATGCATAAAAATAAGTGGGGAAGAATTATTAATATCGCATCTGTTTCGGTAAAAGAACCTTTAAGTTATTTAGCTCTGTCCAATACATTGAGATCTTCTGTTATAGCGTGGGCAAAGACTTTAGCAAGTGATGTTGCAAAGGATCATATTACAGTTAATAATATTTTAACTGGATATTTTGATACCGAAAGAATTCAACAATTAAATTCAGAAAAATCTAGAAAACTAAATATATCTGAAGACAAAGTGTTTGAAGCTATGAAAGCTCAAGTACCAATGAAAAGAATAGGCAATCCTGAAGAATTTGGGTATTTGGCTTCCTTTTTGAGCTCAGATAAATCATCATACATTACTGGAGCTAACATTCCAATTGATGGAGGTTTATTAAAATCAATTTAAATGATAAAAACAAAATCTTTAAAGTTTAGTTATGACGGGAAAAAATATTTTGATTTTCCTGATATAAATTTAGATTCTGGTAAAAACCTTCTTATTATTGGAAACTCTGGAATTGGAAAAACTACACTTCTTCATTTATTAGCAGGAATTTTAAAACCTGAATCTGGATCAATTGGTATTTCAGGTACAGATATATCAAAATTTTCTGATACTGAACTAGACAAATTTAGAGGAGATAATATTGGAATAGTTTTTCAAAAACCACATTTTATTTCTTCATTAACAATTAATGAGAACTTGAAATTAGCTCAGTATTTAAGTCCAAGTAAAACAAGTGGAGATGCTAAAAAGATTTTAGAAAGCCTAAATATAAAGGACAAATATCAACAAAAACCAAATCAGCTTAGTGAGGGTGAAAAACAAAGAGCGAGTATAGCCCTTGCTCTAATTAACTCCCCTGGTTTGATATTAGCTGATGAGCCAACCTCCAGCTTAGATGATTTTAATTGTAATAATGTAATTAAACTTTTAAAAAAACAAGCAAAAGATCATAGGGCACAATTAATTGTAATCACTCACGATGCTCGATTAAAAAAACATTTTAAAAACAATCTTAACCTATGAATATATTTAAGTTAAGTATTAAGAATTTATTTTACAGACCTCTGAGCTCTCTTTTGAGTTTGTTACTACTTGCCCTTGGAGTTAGTATGATTTCTTTATTAGTGTTAATCAATTCAGTTGTTCAAGATCAGATGAACAATAACTTAAAAGGTATTGATATGGTTGTTGGTGCAAAAGGAAGTCCTTTACAACTTATTCTTTCAAGTGTCTATCATATTGATTCACCTACTGGAAATATTTCACTCAAAGAGGCTAGAAGTATTGAAAAAAATCCAATGGTTGGCAATAGTGTACCTTTACTTTACGGAGATAATTATGAAGGATTTAGGATAGTTGGAACTAATGAAAAGTTTATAGAACTATATAATTTATCCATAGAAAACGGTTCCTTTTGGGATAACGAATTTGAAGTTGTAGTTGGTAAAAAAATTGCAACAAAATTAAATCTTAAAGTTGGAGATACATTTGTAACATCACATGGATTAAGGCAAACAGGTGAAGTACATGCTGGCACTCCATTTACTGTTGTTGGTATTGCGAATTTTTCTAATTCAGTCACAGACCAACTAATATTAACATCTGCTGAAAGTGTATGGGTTATCCATGGAGATCACACCCACGATAATGAAGAGCACGACCACGATGAAGAGCAAGACCATGATGAAGAGCATGACCACGATGAAGAGCATGACCACGATGAAGAGCATGACCACGATGAAGAGCATGACCACGATGATGATAAGGAAATTACAGCTATGCTTATCAAGTTTGATAGCCCCATGAATGTAATTCAATTCCCTAGATACATAAATGAAAATACGAACTTACAATCAGCAGTTCCCTCATATGAGGTTTCCAGATTATTTAAATTATTTGGATTTGGAATTGAAACAATCAATCTACTGGCTTACCTAATTATTATAGTTTCTGGAATTAGTATTTTTATTACTCTTTTTAATTCAATGAAAGAAAGAAAATACGATATGGCATTGATAAGAACATTGGGGGGCTCTAGATTACAATTATCTTTAATGTTGGTTTATGAGACTCTAGCTCTGACAATTTCTGGATTTATAATTGGAATTATTCTTAGTAGATTAGGATTACTATTTATATCGAATTTGATGGAGTCTAGTTTTAATTATTCATTAAATTCGTATGGAATATTAAAAGACGAATTCTGGCTTTTAGCTATTTCAATTTTAATTGGACTTATAGCTTGTTTGATTCCTTGTATTCAAGTTTATAAAATGGATATATCAAAAACACTTTCAAATGAATAAATTAATTAC
>CENP01061698.1_pt1 | contig 26552 bp, 23 predicted proteins | sample 361281 | NCBI WGS metagenome assembly CENP01 (sample SAMEA2591122, study PRJEB7988) | marine metagenome | biome: marine biome (ENVO:00000447); feature: deep chlorophyll maximum layer (ENVO:xxxxxxxx); material: saline water (ENVO:00002010), including plankton (ENVO:xxxxxxxx) | depth 70 m | reverse complement strand
ATAACCTCCCATATTAATTTAGCATTTTTTAATTTTTAAAACCAAAAAGATTTAATTTTTTATTATGTACAAAAAACATAATTAAGTGATAATTAATTACAAATAATATTTACATTTGAATTGTCTCAAATCATTAAATCATGGAAAAAAAAGTATTTAGCCCGCCACCTTCATTATTCAATTTTCGTGGCAATACCGATATGGTATTGTTCCTATTGCAAAAAGAACTACGCGGCGTAAGGATTTGTCAACTGTTTAATCCATTAGGAGTTAACTCAGACCTTTTCTATCCCAATCTTGGCATTTTAATTTTGTCCCTTATGAAGCTTCCTCATCAGTCCGAGGAATTTATTGCTTGGTACGAAAAAAAATTAGAAAAATGGTCAGCTAAAGTGGACTTGGAAAATAACGCTGCATTGGCAGAATTAACGTTACAGTTCTATTATTTTCTGCGGTACCGCCAATTGAAATAATTTGTTTTATACCAAATCGTTTTCTATCAAATATTCGGCGATTTGAATAGTATTTGTTGCGGCACCTTTTCTCAAGTTATCTGAAACAACCCACAGGTTGATCGTATGTTCCTGAGAGAAATCTTCCCTAATTCTCCCTATAAAAACGTCATTTTTGCCTTCAGCGTAAATGGGCATAGGATAAGAATTTGTATCGGGATTATCCTGAATCACTATACCTGGACTTTCATGAAGTAACTTTCTAATATCTTCCAAGACGAATTCTTTTTTGAGCTGAACATTAATTGATTCACTATGTCCGCCTACAACAGGTATTCTAATGGCAGTAGCAGTTACGCCAATACTGTCATCTCCCAAAATTTTGTGTGTTTCATTGACCAGTTTCATCTCCTCTTTGGTGTAACCATTTTCCATAAAAACATCGCAATGGGGGAGCGCATTTCGGTGAATTGGATAAGGGTAGGCCATCTCACCTTCAATGTCATTGTATTCGTTGTTTAATTGTGTTACTGCTTTTACTCCAGTACCGGTTATCGATTGGTAGGTAGAAACAACTATTCGGTTGATACCATAGGTATCTTTTAGAGGGCTCAATGCCATTAGCATCTGAATTGTTGAGCAGTTGGGATTAGCAATGATTTTGTCTTCAGCAGTGAGAAGGTTGGCGTTGATCTCAGGAATAATTAGTTTCTTAGTTGGATCCATTCGCCAAGCTGATGAGTTGTCAATTACGACTGTCCCAACTTCAGCAAATTTTGGTGCCCATTCCATGGAGGTATCACCACCAGCAGAAAATAGTGCAATATCTGGACGCATGGATACAGCAGTTGAAAGTCCTACAACTTCAAAGCTATCTCCTTTATAATCTATTTTCTTTCCTACTGATCGCTCTGAGGCTACAGGGATCAATGTCGTTAAGGGAAAACTGCGTTCTGCAAGTACACGAAGCATAACTTCACCCACCATTCCTGTTGCTCCTACAACTGCTATTTTCATATCTAAAAATTTTAGGCAAAATTAGTCTTTAAAAGACGGTTTACAACTTCAAAATGTTTTTTTTCAAAAATTAAACAAATTGTTTGATTTGTAACAATCATAAAGTAGCTTATTCAATCACTTTTCTAGAGATGCGCGAACTTAGTCCTGAGAGTAATTCATAAGATATTGTTCCTGCATCTTCTGCGAGATCATCTGCCCTTGCTTTGTTACCAAAGACAATGACCTGATCTCCCTCCTTGCAGGGAATTTCACCAATTTCAACCATGGTCATATCCATACAAATATTACCGACCATGGGCGCCTTTGTGCCGTTGATCAAGACCCAGCCTTTTCCGTGGCCGTAATGCCTAGCAATTCCGTCTGCATGCCCCAAGGGAAGTAGGGCAATTTTTGTATCATCAGGTGCTGTCCACCCACAATTGTAACCAACGGTTTCTCCTTTACTTATTTTGTGGATTTGAGTAATTGTAGTTGTTAAACGAGCGATTGGCTCAAGTTTTTTATTCCAATCCACTTGGTTAGCAAATCCATATAGTCCAATCCCCGTTCTTACCCAATCCAAATGAAAATCTGGGTAATTAAAAATACCAGAAGTATTCAACAAGTGAAAGTCAATTGCTTTTGAATGTTTTCGATGCTTTTCAATTATTTCTTTAAAAAGTTCAGTTTGAGAATCTGTCTGTTTGTGAGGTCTTTCTTCCTCTGAGGCAGCCAAATGTGAATATATACTCTTTACTTGAAATGGGCTATTTTTTATTTCTTCTATTAACCATTCTGTTTCCTGGAAGTTAAAGCCGAGGCGGTTTAATCCAGTATTGTATTTAATGTGGATAGGGTAGTGGGTTTGTTTCGTCTCAACAACTATTTTTTTGAATTCCAACCAACTTCTTCTGTTATACAGCGCAGGCTCTAAATCATATTCTATGATTTTTTTAAAATTTTGAACCTGAGGGTAAAAAACTAAAATGGGAATATTAACACCTTTTTTTCTCAAAAGAATTCCTTCGTCTGCATAAGCGACAGCCAAAGCTTCGATACCTAATGCTACTAATTTTTGTGCAACTACTTCAAGGGCGCTTCCATAGGCATTGGCTTTTACAACTCCAATCATTTTTGTTTTTGGGTTGATTAAACCTCTTAGGGAATGATAGTTGTACGACAGTTTCTTTAAGTCAATTTCGAGAAGGCTCAAGCTTTACGATTTTTTGTTTTTTTTCTGCCCTTTTTTATTGATAGCCTTCATAAATGCTGACCTACTTAGTGGTTCATAATCGTCTTTTTCTCCCAAGACGACAAGCTCTTTTTGGTCGGACTTTCTATGACTGTAATGCGCTAAATTTCCTGTTTGGGTGCAAACAGCATGTACTTTAGTAACATATTCAGCGGTTGCCATTAGTGCGGGCATAGGACCAAAAGGATTGCCTTTATAATCCATGTCTAAACCTGCTACAATAACACGGACACCTCGATTGGCGAGATTATTGCAAACCTCGACAATTTCATCGTCAAAAAACTGTGCCTCATCAATGCCAACTACCTGGCAATCATTTGCTAAAATCGCAATATTCGCAGCAGCGGGAACTACTGTTGAAAGGATTTGATTGGCATCGTGTGATGTTACAAGATTATCATCATACCTCTGATCTATCGCGGGTTTAAAAATTTCAATTTTTTGTCTAGCGAACTGTGCTCTTTTTAAGCGGCGAATCAATTCTTCTGTTTTTCCTGAAAACATTGAACCACAGATCACCTCGATCCAGCCTAATTGTTCATTATGGCTTACAGGATTTTCTAAAAACATTTTGTAATTTTAAAGAAAAACAAAGGTATTAAAAAAACTAACGTTTGTAATTGTACAATTTATGTCCAATAAAATTCATCAAGAACTTTGTAGAATTGCAAAAGAAATTTTGGAAGCCGAAAAACCCTCTGATTACCAAAAAATTTATGATCAAACCCTTTTATTATTTGAACAACTCATCCTGATAAAAAACTCCAAAGGTTTTGAAATGGATTTTTGGGAAGACCTTGAATCAAAATTTGACAAGGAAATTGATTTTATTGAGATTCAAGACAAAAAAGGCCCTGAAGAACAGATTGAAAATAACGACCGTCAGGAACTCCCGCCACTAATAGATACCATTAAGGAGATTGTAAAAGAAATACCCGAGCCTCAACCTGCCGCGGAAGATTTTTTAAAAGTGAGTCACCAGGAGCTGAAATTTGAGCCTAAGGAGGAGGAATTGGATTCTAAAAAAGAAACTCCAATTGAGCGATTAAATGATAAATTTTCTAAAGGCTTACAGATTGATTTAAATGATCGTTTGGCATTTATAAAACATCTTTTTGATCAAAACCCCAACGATTTTCAAAGAGCAGTGTCACAAATTTCAACTTTCCAAAACTGGAATCAAGCAAAGGAGTTCATTTTGGAAATGATCAAACCAGATTATGACAACTGGAAAGGAAAAGAATTATACGAAGCGCGTTTTTTGAAAATTGTAGAAAATAATTTTCAGTAATAAACATACAAACAAGCTATCAAATTTTATGGGGAAGCTTTTTTTAGTACCAACACCCATTGGCAATCTCGGAGACATCACTTTCAGAGCAGTAGATACATTGAATCTATCAGATTTGATCCTGGCTGAGGATACACGAACCAGTAGTAAGCTTCTAAACCATTACAAAATTCAAAAGCCTATACGGAGTTTTCACATGCACAACGAACACAGAAAACTCAGTGAGGTCATTTCGAAATTAAAATCAGGACAGACGATTGCTATTATTTCAGATGCTGGCACTCCTGGAATATCAGACCCTGGTTTTTTATTGGTTCGCGAAGCTTTGGCCAATGATATCGAAGTTGTTTGTCTACCAGGCCCAACAGCATTGATCCCTGCTTTGATTCAAAGTGGTTTGTCAGCTGATCGATTTGTTTTTGAAGGATTTTTACCTCCAAAAAAAGGAAGAAATAAACGTTTGGAAAACCTAATTGGTGAAACCCGAACCATTATTTTTTATGAATCTCCTCACAAGATTTTAAAAACTTTAACCCAATTGGTTGATTTTTTTGAGCCCGAACGTCGAGTCTCTATTTCAAGAGAATTGTCAAAAATGTATGAGGAAACTTTCAGAGGCAATTTGGGCGAGGCCGTTGAATATTTTAACCAGCAAACACCTAAAGGAGAATTTGTAATTTGTCTAGCAGGCGCTTAAAATAATATTCGTTGATGCATTGGAAACCAAAATCCATTCCAGAAGAACAGAAGATCAAGACACTACAAAAAGAGATCGGGGTTCCGTATGAAATTGCTTGTATGTTAGTTCAGCGGGGTATTGAAGATTTTCAAACGGCAAAGACCTATTTTCGACCCGATTTGTTTGATTTACACGATCCTTATTTAATGCTTGGAATGAGAGCTGCAGTTGATCGGATAACCACTGCAATTTCGCATCAAGAAAAAATTATGATTTATGGAGATTATGATGTGGATGGAACCACGGCTGTAACATTGGTCTATTCTTATTTAGATGAGCATTATCCAAAGTGCATCTATTATATTCCAGACCGCTATGAGGAAGGCTATGGTATATCTCAAAAAGGGATAGCCTATGCCCAAGAAAAAGGGATCAGTTTAATTATTGCTTTAGATTGTGGGATTAAAGCCAATGATAATATTGATTACGCAAAAGAATTAGGGATTGATTTTATTATATGTGACCACCATTTACCAGGAGTTAATTTACCAAATGCTGTTGCAATTTTAGACCCCAAACAAGATAATTGCAATTACCCTTTTAAAGAACTTTGTGGTTGTGGGATTGGCTTTAAGCTTATACAGGCATTAGCTCAAGAGCAGGGCCAGTCTTTGGAAACTATTTTGCCCTATATCGATTTGGTAGCGATGGCAATCGCCGCAGATATTGTTCCCATTCTTGATGAAAATAGAATACTTACGCATTATGGATTGCAACAAATTCGAGAACAGCCACGGAAAGGAATTAAGCTTTTTCTAAATGGGCTTAAAAATAAATTGTCGGTCGCTGATTTGGTTTTTGTCATTGCACCCAGAATTAATGGTGCTGGAAGGATAAAACACGGTAGTTATGCAGTAGAATTATTACTTTCCAAAGATGAGAACGAGGCCCTTTCAAGAGCTAGAGCAATAGAATTGTTCAATAGTGAAAGGAAAGCGTTGGATCAAAGAATTACAGCGCAAGCTTTGGATCAAATAGATCAAAATCAAGAACAAGAAAACTATTCCAGTGTTGTTTTTCAACCTGATTGGCACAAAGGGGTTGTTGGGATTGTCGCATCTCGATTAATAGAAACTTATTACCGTCCTACTGTGGTGTTTGCATCATCAGGGGATTTTTTTACTGGCTCGGTAAGGTCTGTAAAAGGGGTTGATGTATATCTAATCTTGGACGCTTGTAAGGAACATATTGTGAAATTTGGAGGACATCGATATGCTGCAGGACTAACCATCAAACCTGAAGCTTATATCGACTTTAAAAAAGCTTTTGAAAAAGCAGTTGCACAGACCATTAAACCCGAACAAAGAATCCCTCACATGGGTTATGACCTTGAAATTTCTTTGGATAAAATAACCCCGAAATTTTACCGTATAATGAATCAGATGGCTCCATTCGGTCCAGGAAATATGCGCCCCGTATTTATGACTAAAAACTGTTTTGATGCTGGAAAATCACGTGCGGTTGGGGAGGATCAGACTCACTTAAAGCTGGACGTGATTGACGACACTGAATCTACGCTCTCAGGAATTGGTTTTGGGATGGCAGCTAATATTAGTAGAATAAAAAGCAGAGATCCTTTTCAAATACTTTACACCGTTGAGGAAAACGAATTTAGGGGTGAGGTCTCACTACAGCTTAAATTAAAAGACCTTAAGTTCTGAACCTTTTATAGTGATAAATTAATGCTTTAGTAGATGGGTCATGATGTTGTAAGTCATCCCCATCAAAATCGCTGAGAATATTATTGGCCAATTGTTTGCCCAGCTCTACGCCCCATTGGTCATAACTGAATATATTCCAAATAATTCCCTGAACAAAAATGCGATGCTCGTATGAAGCAATTAATGCACCAAGGTTAAAAGGGGTGAGCTGGTCAATGAAAAGTGTATTAGAAGGGCGATTCCCTTGAAAGACTTTAAAAGGCAATAGTTTTTCAATTTCAGCTTTAGATTTACCTGCACTTTTTAATTCCTCAGTAACTTTTTCTGCATTTTTTCCTTGCATCAAAGCTTGAGTTTGCGCAAAAAAATTGGACATCAATTTATCGTGGTGGTCATTTCCTTCGTGAAGAGGCTTAGCAAAACCAATAAAGTCTGCGGGGATTAGCTTGGTTCCTTGATGCATTAACTGAAAAAAAGCATGCTGGGCATTGGTTCCCGATGCCCCCCAGATAATGTTTCCGGTTTGGTAGTCAATTGGATTACCGTTTCGGTCAACCCCCTTCCCATTACTTTCCATAATCCCTTGTTGGAGATAGGCGGGGAGATTTCTTAGGTATTGAGAATAAGGAATTATCGCCTCAGTTTCTACTCCCCAGAAATTGTTGTACCATACGGTGATTAAAGCTAAAATTACGGGGATATTTTCTTTAAAATCAGTAGCGCTGAAATGAGCGTCCATTGCTCCAGCACCCTTAAGTAAATTCTTGAAGTTTTCTGATCCAACTGCCAGACATATAATTAGACCAACAGTGCTCCAAAGTGAGAATCTACCCCCAACCCAATCATTCATCGGGAATACATTTTCCTCCGAAATGCCAAAAGCAGTAACTTTTTCTAAATTAGTTGAAACGGCAATAAAGTGTTGACTAATTGCCTTTTCCGAGGCATGCTCCAAAAACCATTTCCTGATCGTATTAGCATTACTGAGAGTCTCTTGTGTAGTAAAGCTTTTTGAAACGACAATAAAGAGTGTTGTTTCTGGATCAAGTTTTTTAATTACTTCCTCAACATGATCTCCTTCGACATTTGAAACGAATGTGACATTTAAGTTGTTTCTATAGTACTCCAGCGCTTCTGTAACCATTGCAGGTCCAAGATCTGATCCGCCTATTCCGATATTGACCACATGAGAAATCGGCTTTCCGCTGAAGCCTTTCCATTGACCAGAGATCACTTGATCTGCAAAGGCAAACATTTTTTCATTCACCTTGTTAATTTCTGGAACAACATCAACCCCCTCAAACATTACTGTTGATGAAGAATTCTGCCTCAGCGCAGTATGAAGCACTGCCCTATCTTCGGTTTCATTAATTTTTTCTCCATCAAAATAAGATGAAATGGCTTGTTTGAGTCCAGATTCCTCAGCCAATTGAATCAATAGATCAATGGTCGATTGATCTAAAAGATTTTTTGAATAATCAATATAGAAGGATTTCCAGCGTATTGACATATTTTCCGCACGATCAGAATCTTCTGCGAAATATTCATTTAGTTTTTTTTGGGAAAGAGTTTTAAAGTTAGATTGGAGCTTTTTCCAAGAATCTAGAGTATTTGGATTTTTTTTAATTAATGTCACTATGAGAGAGTGCTATTTTATTATTCAGATTTGTTTTTTCACCTTCGAAAGATATACAATCGAGCTGGGTTTTCAAATCTTCAATAGCGTTTAAATAGGTAATTTTTAATTTGTCTGAAATAGGCTTTGCCTCAGGTAATTTTTGTTTGAAGGGGTCTACCTGTCGACCGTTTTTCCAGAAGCGGTAGCACACATGTGGGCCTGATGTATATCCAGTCATTCCGACCCATCCAATTACCTGTCCTTGGGTAACAAATTCTCCTACTTTTACTTTTCGGCGTTTCATGTGGAGGTACTGGGTGCTGTAGGTGTTGTTATGCTTAATCGTAATATAGTTCCCATTACCTTTGCTATATGATGCCTTTACAACAACCCCATTGGCGGTGGCAAGGATTGGGGTTCCTACTCTAGCTGCGAAATCAGTCCCTCGGTGGGGTTTAATCCGATTTCCATAGAATGCAATCCTTCTTTTTAAATTATATCTTGAGGTAACAGGCCCAAATTTGACAGGTGCTTTCAAAAACGCTCGTCTTAAATTTTTCGCATTATTGTCAAAGTACTCAACAATTCCTTTAGTACTATCTGGGAGAAACTCGAAGGCGTAAAACTCCTTATTAGCATGCTCAAAATACGCAGCTTTAATTCGTTCTATACCTACTGAGATTGAGTCATCAACAAACTTTTCTGAATAGATTACTTTGAAACGATCCCCTTTTTGCAAACGATAGAAATCGATATTCCAAGCATAAACATCTGACAGATAATAGGTTAGTTGATCGTTTAATCCACTATTAATCATGGTTTCATAAAGAGAGTTTTCAATCACCCCCGTTCCTTCTTTCAAAACAAGTTTTATTGGTTTACTAATTTGTTTTCCATAGATACTATCTCTAAGTTGGATAACCTTAGAGCTTCGAATGTCATGTTGATAGACAAATGCTATAGGCGTGGCTATGCTATCCTTGGTATATAGTAGTTTATAGTTTTTTCCCACCACCAGTCGTTTGACATCAACATCCTTTTTTATGACCTGAAGGATGTTGTATACCTCTGGATAGTCAATACCGTTTTCTTCCAGAATAGAGCCAAAAGTATCACCACGACGGATTCTCTTATTTACCTCCTCATATTCATCCATATTAAATCCGTATTTAAGATTTTTGGGTTTGATAATTTTGGAGGGAGGAGTTTTGTCTACTTCAGTAGGAGAGTTTGAGTCACATGATGTTATCGATATAGCGACACAAAATAAACATAAAATGACAAAAATTTTATTCATAAAATACTACGAATTCAAATTTTATTGGAGCAAATCTCGAATATTTATACAGGAATTACAAGCCATTTGACATAAAGTTATCTTACGATTAATGAACAAATAACAAGGGGCTAATCAAATATAATTTTGAAGGGATAGTTTAGATTTTTGAATTTTTCAAGATCAATTTTTATCGAACCTATTGCCAAATCTGCCTGTAACCTTATTGGAACTTTGTTGGCGTCATCTGTAATCCAGAGGGTGACACTTTCTTTCTCTTTGAACACTCTACCAGATTGCACGTAGGGGCGAAATTTCATACATCTAATTTTGCCAAATCCAGTATTAAGTGTTTCTTTTCCTAGGAACTTCATTTTAAAAATATAATTCTTGCTGTCAAAAAACATATTGATACTAAAAATTTCATTTTTAACCAACTTTTCTTTCGGGTAGAAAGCGCGTAGATAGTAGAAAGCTGACATTAAATCCTGAGTTTTTTCTGGAATTTTATAGGAAGCTTTGGTATTATTTTTTTTGTTGTACACTAGGGCCGAGTCTTTTACGTGGTCAAAACTTATCTCTAATTTTTTAGTGTAACCGCCTTCGTAAATATCTCGTACAAACCGATAAGGGATTACTTTTTTTTCATCAAAATAAGTATCGTAATAATCCTCTACCTTAAAAAATAGTCTTGCCAATCCTGTAGTTCGGCCATAGCCTTTCGCATGAAGAACGGGAATATCATTTACCGTATCGTTTACCAGCCCCAGAGTGGCATAGCTTGCATTAAAAATACCATAACGGATTCTAAACTGAAACCACTCTCCAGCTTTAAAGGGAAGTTTTTGCGGGAAACTCTCATTACTTTCATTAGAGACTTGTCCAAAGACCGTAATATAGGTGCAAAAGAAAATGATGAACAAGGGGCAGATTTTTTTAAAATACATCATATCATAAAATTAATTAAATCAATTGAACTGGATTTACCTTCTAGTTAAAACAATTTCATAAATCTGGCTATAACTGTTTCAATTTTTTATAAATTTTGACGCCCTTAACTTGACCTAGTAATTTGACCATCTCATCCTCAGGTGCGGTTTTTATTCTTTTAAGGGACTTAAATTCTTTGAGTAGTAACTCTTTTGTTTTGGGGCCTATGCCCTCAACACCATCTAAGGGAGATTTTAGTGCATCTTTACTTCGGATATTTCTGTGGAGTGCGAGTCCAAACCTATGTGCCTCGTTGCGGAGTTGTTGAATGACTTTTAAGGTTTCTGATTTTTTATCCAAATACATAGGAATACTATCTCCAGGATAGTAGATCTCTTCCAATCGTTTTGCTATTCCAATTATGGCTATTTTGCCTCTCAACCCTAATCTATCTAGGCTTTTAACAGCAGAGGACAGCTGCCCTTTACCTCCGTCTATTACAATAAGTTGGGGTAAGGATTGTCCTTCGTCAAAAAGTCTTTTATACCTTCGGTGGACCACTTCCTCCATGGAGGCAAAATCGTCGGGACCATCTACCGTTTTAATTTTAAAATGACGATAATCCTTTTTAAAGGGTTTTCCATGCCTGAAGACCACACAGGCAGCAGTCGGACTTGTTCCCTGAATATTAGAATTATCAAAACACTCGATATGAACGGGTTCTTCATTCAGCCGTAGATCTTTTTTCATTTGATTCATCAACCGTTTTACATGGCGTTCAGGGTCAACGATTTTCATTTGTTTAAAACGTTCTAGCCTGAAGAACTTAGCATTTCGTTGGGAAAGCGCTACCAGTTTTCTTTTATCACCCAATTTTGGGACTGTTACTTTTATTTTTGCCCCCAGATCAATTTCAAATGGGAGGTAAATTTCAGTTGATTGCGAATTAAATCGCTCTCTTAAATCCACTATGGCGAGGGACAATAATTCTTTATCCGTCTCCTCAAGCTTTTTCTTAATTTCAACCGTATGGGATCGGATAATGGAACCGAAGGCAACCTGAAAAAAGTTGACATAACCATAGCTCTCATCGGAAATTATGGTGAAAACATCTACATTGGTAATTTTGGGATTGACAACCGTTGATTTAGCTTGATAGTTTTCCAGTGATTCCAACTTTTCTTTAATCTGCTGTGCCCTTTCGAACTCCATATTATCAGCATGGTTTTCCATTTGATTTTTAAACTGGGTTAAGGAGCGTCTAAAATTACCTTTGATGATATCCCGTATTTCTGCGATGTAATCTTCATATATTTTCTCGTCCACCTTACCCACACAAGGTGCTTGGCAATTACCTATATGATATTCTAAACAAACTTTGTATTGTTGATTAAGTACTTTTTCTTCTGACAGATCATAATTACAAGTTCTTATAGGATACAAACTTCGTATCAATTCCAGAAGCGTATAGACTGTTTTTACATTGGGGTAGGGGCCATAGTAATCTGATCCATCACGGATTACCTTTCGGGTACTAAAAACCCTGGGAAAACGTTCCTTTTTAATACAAATCCATGGGTAGGTTTTATCGTCTTTCAGTAAGATATTATAACGCGGACGGTATTTTTTAATGAGGTTATTCTCCAGCAATAAAGCATCTACTTCAGTGGGAACGACAATATGTTCCATGCGATGAATTTTCCTGACCAGTATTCGGGTTTTGGCATTGTCGTGTTCTTTTGTAAAATAGGAAGTTACCCTTCGTTTTAAATTTTTTGCCTTACCCACATAAATTACCGTATCCTCCATGTCAAAAAACTGATATACTCCCGGATCAGTGGGAAGTGTTTTGAACTGAATCTCGATGGGCGATTTTTTCATGACACGAAGTTACTATTTTCTATATGCTTTAAAAAAAACAGGCTTCACGATAAGGATGCTAAGAATATGATTTAACTTTAAGGCTAAGTAATTTTGATTTGAATTTTACGAAAGCTGAGTTAAGAATCCAATACCGACGTAGAAGAGAAGCGTTAAATCCGCAGCAAATTGACGATTTAAGTATTTTGATTGTCAATCGTTGTTTAGAACTCAAATTATGGGATCAATCGACCTATCATCTTTTTATGTCTTCCCGAAAAAACAATGAAATAGACACTTCACTTTTGCTTTCCGTAATTCAAGGAAAAGACAAGCAGCCTGTGATCCCAAAAATGGTTGGTGACCATGATTTGGAGCATTACTTATTATTAGATCAAACCCCTATCAAAATTAATCAGTGGGGCATCCCTGAACCACAATCGGGAATAAAAATCGATTCAGAACAGATTGAGGTAGTTTTTGTACCACTATTGATTTTTGATTTACAAGGTCATCGAGTGGGCTATGGTAAAGGTTATTATGACCGATTTCTGGCGAAATGTAAACCAGGAACTATTAAAGTGGGGTTGTCGTTTTTTGATCCCATTGAAAGAATTAAGGATATTGAATCACATGATATTCCAATTGATTTTGGAGTAACACCTAATAAAAGCTACGAATTTTCTTCTTTTTGATTAAAAATTCTTTTGTTAAAGAAAACAAGAATACCTACGCCAATGCTGATTGAGGTATCGGCAATATTGAATACATATTGAAAAAAAGTGTAGGGTCTGCCTCCTACCCATGGCATCCACTCTGGCCAGGTCCAGCTGACAAGTGGAAACTGTAACATATCGACTACATGTCCTTGGAAAATTGGGGCATAGCCTCCTGCTTCAGGGAATAAACTAGCCACCTGTCCATAACTGTGGGAAAAAATAAGACCATAAAAAACGGAATCAATAATATTGCCCAAGGCACCGGCAAATATTAAGCACAAAGACCATCGGAATAAATTTGATGATTCTCTCCTGATATTATCAAATAACCAATACCCTATACCAACAATGGCAACGAGACGGAATACGGTTAAGATAAGTTTGGCTGTTTTATCTGAAATAAAAGGAAGAATGTCATTGAATTTGGTGCCCATTGCCATCCCCTTATTCTCAACAAAAAGTAGTTTAAAAAATCCCCAATCTAGAATGGCATCACTTCCATATCTCGAAAGTTCAAAGTTTAGTTTTATGTAAAATTTAGAAGCCTGATCTAGAAAAAGCAAGGCCAATACTATGACAATCGCTGTTGCCAGATTTATATTAGAAAATTTTAATTTCAAAAGCTATTTTTGCATATTTTTAGCCTCAATACTCAAAGTAGCATGGGGAACCAATAAAAGCCTTTTTTTGTTTATCAATTTCCCGGTTACCCTGCAAATCCCATAGGTTTTATTTTCAATTCTTATCATGGCATTTTTGAGGTCACGGATAAATTTTTCCTGACGTATGGCTAGCTGGGTATTGGCTTCTTTTGACATGGTTTCTGACCCTTCCTCAAAAGCTTTAAAAGTTGGAGAGGTGTCATCAGTGCCATTATTACCATTATTCATATAGGCACTTTTTAGCAGTTCCAAATCGTCTTGGGCCTTATTGATTTTATCTTCGATTAATTTTCTAAACTCATCTAATTCTGCATCAGAGTATCGAACTTTTGTGTCTGTTGCCATTTTAAATTTTTTTAATAGTTATTCTTGTTTTAATATCGTCAAAAGCGACTTCAGTTCCATATTCCATTTTTTCCATAAAATGAATCTTTTCGCCGAGGGTTTCTGAACAAATATATTCAATGTTCTTATCAATTTTTTGCTTCAAACTTTCGTCTGCAACAAAAGTAATATCAATTCTGTCTGTGACCTCAAGACCATTATCTTTTCTGATATTCTGAATGCGATTTACAAGTTCTCTTGCGATACCTTCATCAATCAAATCTTCGGTCAGAGAAATATCTAGGGCAACGGTCAATCCATTTCCATGAGCCACGAGCCAACCCTCAATATCTTTGGAGGAAATCTCCACTTCATTTAGCTCTAAATTAATATTTTTTTCATTAAGGCTGATGCTTATTTTTCCTTGATCTTCTAAGGTTTTAATTTCATTGGGAGTAAAGGTGTTTATTTTTGCTACTACATTCCCCATTTCTTTACCAAACTTAGGCCCTAAAGCTTTAAAGTTCGGTTTGATTTCTTTTACTAGAATATCACTATCGTCATCTATCAATTTTACTTTTTTTACATTGATTTCAGCGGCGACTTGTGCTTTTATTTTTTCAATTTCTTCTTTTTCATCAGCATTATTAACCGCAATCATAAGTGTTTCTAAGGGCTGTCTTACTTTTATTTGCTCTTTTTTCCTAAGCGATAGTGCCAACGAGGTAATGTTGCGCGCTTTGTTAATCTGATTTTCTAGCGATAGGTCAACAAAAGATTCCTTTGCAGTGGGGAAGTCAGACAAATGAACGGATTCAAATTTTACAGCGATAGTATTTTGCGTCAGATTTTGATATAAATATTCCCCAAAAAATGGAGCTACCGGAGCCGTTAGTTTTGAAACGGTTAAAAGACATTCGAATAGGGTCTGATATGCAGCGATTTTATCTTTTTCATATTCTCCTTTCCAGAATCTTCTTCTGCAAAGTCTCACATACCAGTTGCTGAGTTTTTCCTGTACAAAATCTGAAATCGCACGGGTGGCTTTTGTAGGCTCGTAGTCTTGATAATAGGCATCGACCTTTGCAATCAAGCTGTTGAGCTCAGATAAAATCCAACGATCCAACTCGCTTCGTTCCTGGATAGAAATTGGTTTTTCTTCATTTTTAAATTCATCTATGTTCGCATACAGACTAAAGAATGAATAGGTATTGTAAAGCGTTCCAAAGAATTTTCTTTGTACCTCACCAATGCCTTCGAGATCAAATTTTAGATTATCCCAAGGGTTGGCATTAGAAATCATATACCAACGTGTGGCGTCAGGACCATATTTGTCAATAGTTTGAAAGGGATCAATCGCATTGCCCAAACGCTTTGACATTTTTTGACCGTTTTTGTCCAAAACCAATCCATTTGAAATGACATTTTTATAAGCAATGTTATCAAAAACTAAAGCTCCAATTGCATGAAGGGTATAAAACCAGCCTCTTGTTTGATCTACGCCTTCAGCGATGTAGTCTGCTGGAAAAGCAGTGCCATTGTCAATTTTATCTTTATTTTCAAACGGATAATGCCACTGGGCATAAGGCATAGCACCAGAGTCAAACCAAACATCTATTAGGTCTTTTTCCCTGTATAAGGGAGTTCCGTCTTCCGTTGATAGAACAATATCATCTACAATATGTTTATGGAGGTCAATTTTTTCATAATTCGTATCACTCATATCGTCGACTTCAAAACCTTGCAGCGGATTGGTTTTCATCAGTCCCTTTTGAACCGATTTCTCGATTTCATCGTATAATTCCTTAACTGATCCGATCAAGATTTGATGTTGACCATCTTGACTTCTCCAAATAGGAAGGGGAATCCCCCAAAAGCGAGAGCGTGAGAGGTTCCAATCATTGGCATTTGCCAACCAGTTCCCAAATCTTCCCTCTCCCGTAGCTTTTGGTTTCCAATTGATATCCTGATTAAGCACGGTTAAACGATCCCTAACCTCAGTGACTTTTATAAACCACGAGTCTAGTGGATAATATAAAATCGGTTTGTCCGTTCTCCAGCAGTTGGGATAGGAGTGAACGTATTTTTCAACTTTAAAGGCAGCGTTTTGGGCTTTTAGCTCAATTGCAATTTGTACATCAACCGATTTCTCCGGCGCTTTTCCACTTTCGTAGTATTCATTTTTCACATACTGACCTGCTAGCGCTCCCATTTCAGGCCTGAATTTTCCTTGTAGATCTACAAGCGGAACTTTGTTTTTATTTTCATCTAATATTAACAGCGGAGGCACTTCCGGAGTCGCTTCTTTGGCAACTTTTGCATCATCGGCACCAAAAGTAGGTGCGGTATGAACAATACCCGTTCCATCTTCGGTAGTTACAAAATCACCCAAAATTACACGATAGGCATTTTCAGGCTGATCAATTGGTTTGGGAGCTTCCTTCCATATTTTTTCATAACGAATACCCTCTAATCCTTTTCCCTTAATTTCATTTAAAATAAAATAAGGAATTTTCTTGCTTTCGTGATCATAAGCCTCAACTTCATCAAGTGTTTCAACAGGGAGATATTTTCCACTAAACTGTTTAGGTACAAGTTCTTTAGCCAAAACCAATCGAATGGGTTCAAAAGTATATTGGTTGAAGGTTTGGATGATAACATAATCAATTGCTGAACCAACAGTTAACGCCGTATTAGATGGTAGCGTCCACGGTGTAGTGGTCCATGCCAATAGGTACAAAGGGAGCTTTCCTTTTAATGCCTCTGGAAGGGTTTCATCAATGGCTTTAAACTGAGCTGTAACCGTGGTATCACTGACATCTTTGTAAGTCCCAGGTTGATTTAACTCATGGGAACTAAGACCTGTTCCTGCCTTGGGAGAGTATGGCTGAATGGTGTAACCTTTATACAACAATCCTTTGTCGTAGATTTGTTTTAACAACCACCATACACTTTCAATATACTTTGACTTATAGGTCACATATGGGTTTTCCATATCTACCCAGTAACCCATTTTTTCGGTTAATTTATTCCAAACATCGGTGTACTTCATCACTGCCTTTCGACAGGCATCGTTGTATTCCTCTACAGTGATGCTTTTACCAATAGCGTCTTTAGTAATTCCAAGTTCTTTTTCAACCCCCAATTCCACAGGTAAACCATGCGTATCCCAGCCAGCTTTTCGCTTAACTTGATACCCCTTTTGTGTTTTATAACGACAAAAAATATCTTTAATGGTTCGTGCCATTACATGGTGAATACCAGGCATTCCGTTTGCTGAAGGGGGGCCTTCGTAGAAAACAAAGCTTGGACCATCTTTTCTTTGAGAGATACTTTTTTCAAAGATTTTATTTTCTTGCCAGTAGGCGAGTATATTTTCTGAGAGTCTTGGTAAATCTAGCCCTTTGTATTCTTTAAAAACCATGACAGGTTCAAATTGTTAAGTTGCGAAATTAAGGATTTTAGGCTAAAAAAATAGATTTTAAAACTTAACCTTTAGGCCCGTTTGAAAACTCCTTCCTTCTTCTGAAATCCCCGAGGCAAAGGTTCTGTAGTGAATATCAAAAATATTTTTTACCCCGAGGGTAAATGTGATATTTTCTTTGAACTTATATTGGGTTAAAAAAGAGAGGATATTCCATGAAGGCATACCGAAGTAGTGTTCTGAATTGTTGAATAAATTAGGATTTACCAGTGGTGTTTCGCTCAGTCCGTCTTCCCCACCCCAGCTGTAGTCTTCGGGCTTTTTAGAATCGCTGAATTTCCAGATTAGGTAATGATCCCAATTATTATGTTGATGACTTAAGGTGAATGTTCCGAAAAGAGGACTTATGGAGGGCATTGGGCCATAATCCTGATTTTTGTCTGCAGTAGTAAAAGTAATTCCTCCGTTGATTTTTGTCTGCTTTCCGAGGGATAGTTTTCCTTCCATCGAGACGCCATAGATAAATCGATTTCCAAGATTTTTGTTCGCTTGTGTAAAAACTTCTTCACCATTATAAATAATGGTTGCTTCATCTTCAGTTGTAGTGTCAGAAAAAATAATAAAATCAGACCTCACAATATGTCTCGAAACCAAAGTTGTGAATCCCCTCAAATCAAAATAGCTTTTTTGATCTTTGGTGACGTACTTAACTCCAGATTCAAAAGTATAGGCGTATTCTGGTCTCAAAAAGGAATTAGGGACTAATAAAATTCCATTGCTTTCCCTGATTTTTCCAATATCATCAATATTTGGATTTCTAAAACCACTGGAAATTAAGCTGTTGATCTGCCAATTTTTATTTGGGCGATAGGTCATTGCTGCAGTATAAGTAAGTGCCTCTGAATGGACTAAAACCTCAGAAAGTAATTTATCTACCAAAGCAATATCTTTCCAATTGGCTTCTACCCAGGTGGACGTAAGTCGAAGGCCAGTATTTAAAGTCAGTTTTTTATTGAGTTCGTATATCCAGTTTAAGTAAATCGCAAAACTAGCGGCAACACTTCCATTATTGGGATAGCGAGAGGGGATTACCTGTCGGTTGGTATAGCCAACGATATTTTCCAAATCTAACACAAGGTCCAAGTTGTATGCTTCTGAATTGATTTTATTATTGGTCCATTCAAAGCCATAAGAATAACTATGCCCTCCAGTTAAATTGCCAAAAAAATCGGCGTTTAAACTAAAAACATCTACTGTTTCCAATTTGTGAGATCGACTGATTTCCCCAAATTTCCTGCTAATTCTAGACTCGTCTACTTTTTGATAAGCAAGCGTGAGCGTTCCCTTTTTAATCCAATTTTTTCCAATGAAAAACTTCAATTGAGGGGAAATGAAAAATCTTTTTTGAGGGCCGTAATACCATTCGCTAAACCTGAGTTCTCCGTTTTTCTCTTCAACTAATTTGTCATAGCGGTCGATATCTGAGGACTCTGAGTATTGAAGATTAATTTTTAACATTAGGTCCTTGGGGAGCCTAAAAATAAATTTCTGAAAAAAATCAAATTGGTCATAAGCCGTATTTTTTTGAATGTTAGGATCAGAGCTTTTTGTTGGAGATGCTCTATATTGATCTCTACTATTAAATGAATAATATGGGGTAAGTCCCCAATCATTAAAGCCGTGATTTCTATTTTTACCAATACGAATATCTCCAAAATTTGAGTAACTGAAACTGGTTAGGCTTCCCCACTTTTCGAAACTTAAAGCAGTATTAGCATTACTGACAATTGCCGAGTTTGCCGAGTTAAAAGAAGAAGAAAATGAGGAAATTACCTTGGTAGCACTATTCAATTCAGGGGATTTGGTGTAATAGTGTATCACACCTCCCAATGCGTCTGAACCATATCCCACTGAGGAAGACCCGAAAGTTACTTCAACTCTCTCAATATTGTGTGGGTTTATAGTAATAGCGTTTTGAAGATGTCCCGAACGATAAATAGCATTGTTCATCCTAACACCATCAACGACAATCAAAACACGGTTAGCTTCAAAACCTCTTAAAACAGGGCTACCCCCTCCACCTTGAGACTTCTGAATTCGAACATTAGGATTTATCTCAAGGATATCTGCTCCGGTGGTGGCTGGCTGTAATTCAATTTTCTCTTGATCAATCACCCCCACTTGTTCCGCGATTTTATCCCTAGTTGCCTGTGAACGTGCAACGGAGAGAACAACTTCTTCCAAAACTTCGTCTGCAGAGATCATCTTAACAATACGGCTATCTTTATTTAACTCCTGAATGGGTATTACTAAAGATTGATAACCCAGCAGGTTAAAATTGACAAGGCAATCGGATGGAAAGTTTTTTAAATCTACCTTTCCAAACGCATCTGATACCGTATTCATATTCGTATCTAGGTCAAATACCAAAACCCCTTCTAAAGTTTCACCGGTGATTTTATCCTCAATCCATATCTCTTGTGATTGGACACCATAAGAAACAAAGACTGAAATTAAAAAGGCTATAGAATAAAAATTAACGGAAAACCTCATGGAGTATAGCTACAGATTTTATTTTCCCAAACCTAGGTAAATGTAAATTAAAATAATTGATTAAAAACTCCAAAACTTTAATTCTAATAGAGTTTGATATATCTAACTGAGATAAAACATCAAAATCTGTACCTAATAATTTTTTAAATGCCATTGCTGTTTCCCCTCCGACGACATATTTTGAGTTTGACGCTTCACAAAAACAGCCACTCTCCAAATCAAAGTACTCTTTTTCCTGATCATTCAGGTTGGGATAAAACCCTAATTGCTGGCTTAATTCAATTAAAAACTTTAAATGAAAAATGGGGGAAAATTTTTCATTTTCCAGTCGTATAATTCCATTTTCAATGTGATTGTAAAGTGAAGAGTTTGGGTCACCTTCTTCAGAGATTACTTGAGTAAGAACCTCTGAAAGAAATAGTGCTACAGCATTTTTTTTTATATCTAGTGGGATTTCCTGGAAGTGAATTTTAACACTTGCCTCTTTTATAAAGTTAAGTCCTTGTTTACTCTCGTTTTTAATTTGAGTATTGAGCGTTATTAAACTTAAAGGTTGAAAAAAAGACTTTTTTAGACGCCCTTTTTTAGAGGATAAAATTCCCTTTAACAGGAATGATTTTAAACCTAACTCTTTACAATAACAACGAGCAATTAGGCTGGCGTCGCCATATTTTAGTGTACTGAGAACAATAGCATCTGTTTCAACCAGCATGAAAAAAATTAATTTTAAACTACGCCTTGAGCGAGCATGGCATCTGCCACTTTCACGAAACCGGCAATATTAGCTCCCTTGACATAATTGACATAGTTTTTTTCTCCACCAAAGTCAAGGCAGGATTGGTGAATATCTCCCATGATTGCCTTTAACTTATCATCCACTTGCTCCCGTGTCCAGTTGTAACGCAGTGAATTTTGTGCCATTTCTAACCCAGAAACTGCAACACCACCAGCATTAGAAGCCTTACCTGGGGCATAAAGTATTTTGTGGTCGGTAAACTTGTGAATTGCCTCAGGGGTAGCGGGCATGTTCGCTCCTTCTCCAACACATCTACAGCCATTTTTTATTAGTAAATCAGCATCCTTTTCTTGTAGTTCATTTTGAGTAGCACAAGGAAGTGCGATTTCACAGGCTACTTCCCACGGTTTTTTCCCAGGAATAAATGTTGCTTTTGGATACTTATCCAGATAAACACTTATTCTTTCCCTTCTTTTATTCTTTAGCATCATGATGTGAGCTAATTTTTCTTCGTCAATTCCATCTGTATCGTGTATATATCCCGACGAATCGGATAATGTTAAAACTTTTGCTCCCAATTGTATTGCCTTTTCGGCAGCGTATTGCGCTACATTTCCAGACCCAGATATGACTACCTTTTTATCCTTAAACCCTTCGCCTTGGTGTTCCATCATTTTTTGGGTGAAATAAACGACTCCATACCCTGTTGCTTCGGGTCTGATTAGCGAGCCTCCCCAACTAATTCCCTTACCAGTGAGTACGCCAGTAAACTCGTTTTTTAAACGTTTATATTGACCAAAAAGATAACCGATTTCCCTGCTCCCGACGCCTATATCTCCAGCTGGGATATCCCTGTTGGGTCCGATATGTCGAAACAGTTCTGTCATAAAACTCTGACAGAAACGCATTACTTCTGTATCTGTTTTTCCTTTTGGGTCAAAATCAGATCCACCTTTACCACCTCCCATTGGAAGAGTAGTGAGGCTGTTTTTGAAAATTTGTTCAAAAGCTAGAAACTTTAACACACTAAGATTTACACTTGGGTGAAAACGTAAACCCCCTTTGTAAGGGCCAATTGCGGAATTCATCTCAATGCGATAGCCTCGATTTACTTCTATCTCCTCTTTGTCATTAATCCAAGCCACACGAAAAGAAACTACACGCTCAGGCTCGACCATCCTCAAGAGAATATTTTGTCCATAATAAACATCATTTTTTACTATGTATGGAATAACTGTTTCAGCGACTTCAGTAACTGCCTGCATAAACTCAGGCTCGTTCTGATTTCTTCGGTTTACTTCTGCTAAAAATTGGGTGATTATTTTATCCATCGGATTGATTTTACTATTAAAGTTAGGCTTTTATTGGGAGAAAAACTCTCCATGTTAACCAAAAAGATAAGTAACTAGATCCTCAATTTTAGAGATTGGGATCACTTTAATCGTGTCATTTGGTTTTCCTATTTTAGAGAATTTTGAAATAATAATCGCTTCGTAACCTAGCTTGGCTGCCTCTTGAATTCGATGCTCAACTTTAGGAACTGGACGGATTTCTCCTGACAAGCCTATCTCTGCTGTAAAGCAATAATTTTCAGAAACTTCTATGTCGTGATGACTTGACAATATCGATACGATTACTGCTAAATCTATGGCGGGGTCGTCGATCGAGATACCGCCTGTGATATTGATAAAAACGTCTTTTGACCCCAATGCAAAACCAGCTCTTTTTTCTAATACCGCCAATAGCATATTCAGTCTTTTGGTATTATAACCCGTGCTGGTTCTCTGTGGCGTTCCATAAACAGCTGAGCTGACGAGTGCTTGAATTTCGACCATCAAAGGACGCACTCCCTCAATGGTTGCAGCAATGGCATGGCCACTTAATTTTTCATCCTTATCAGAAATCAATAGCTCACTAGGGTTATTCACCGCTCTAAGACCCTGTGATTGCATTTCGTAAATCCCGATTTCTGAAGTAGCTCCAAATCGGTTTTTTTGAGTTCTTAAGATGCGGTAAATATGATTTCTATCTCCTTCAAAATGGAGCACTACATCCACCATATGTTCCAGAATTTTAGGCCCTGCGATTTGGCCGTCTTTAGTGATGTGTCCTACTAAAAAAACAGGTACGTGGGTTTTTTTTGCAAACCGAATAAACTCAGCGGTGCATTCCTTTATTTGCGAAACACTTCCTGGGCTGCTATCAATATAATCGGTATGAAGCGTTTGAACAGAATCGATGATGACCAAGTCAGGAGTAAGGCTTTCTATTTGGGAAAAGATATTTTGGGTCTTTGTCTCACTTAGGATATAACACTGGTCTGAAGCATTAGTAATTCTCTCAGACCGAATTTTGATTTGCCTTTGACTCTCCTCTCCTGAAACATATAATACCTTGCAATTGACTAGCATTGCAATTTGAAGAAGAAGTGTTGATTTTCCTATTCCAGGTTCTCCACCAAGTAACATTAATGCTCCCGGTATGATCCCACCACCTAGCACTCTATTTAGCTCCTCATCACCACTATTTATTCGAGGTTCATGCTGGGTGTCAATTTGGTCAATCTTGAGAGGTTTTCCAGCCTGATTCGTTTTTTGGGAAGCGTTCCAATCTTTTTTAGTTGACTTTTCAATCACTTCTTCAGTCAAAGTATTCCAAGTTTTACAGGAATTACATTGTCCTTGCCATTTGGCATGTTGAGTACCACAACTCTGACAAAAAAAAGAAGTTTTGACTTTGCTCATAAGGTAGCCTAAAAGTACTATCGTTGGCGATTAATCAAAGGTAACGCAAAAAAAGCGATGGCGCCAAAAGCAACAACCATCAATGTCTGGCAACTCCACATGATCCAACCGAAAGCTAAACTGGACTCTTTACTTATGTCAAAAGCTATTAAAACCAATGATACCGCATAGGGGTAAATACCAATGCCTCCATTTGTTGCAGATATTGATAGACCACCTATCACGAATGCAGGGATTAATGCGTTCAACCCTAGGTTGGTGGTTTCTGGGATGGCGTATTTTATCACCCCAAACATTAATAAATACATTGCCCATATGAAAAACGTATGAAAAAGGAAATAACCTCTTTTTTTCATATTTTTAATTGAAATAACGCCCTCCCAGATTCCTGACAAAAAGACCTTAATTTTTACTGCTAAAGGACGTTTGGAGCGCATCAAAAACGTTAATGCCAGCGCAGCGATGATCATAAGGCCTAAAAGTTGGACTACTTTGGTCGGCTTAATGTCTAGAAAATCCATAATCAAGTCAAATTGTAGCGCCAATGTTATACAGATAAAAAATAACAGTAAAATAAGATCGACTACCCTTTCGGCAATTACGGTTCCAAATCCTTTTTGAAATGGGATATTATCATAACGGTCCATAACAGTAGCTCGTAAGAATTCTCCCGATCGCGGGATGCCAAGATTGGATAAATAGCCAATTAAAACCGCTAAAATTGAGTTGGCGAGTCTTGGTTTGTAACCTAATGGCGCTAAAAGAAACTTCCATCTGATGGCTCTTGAAATGTGGCTTAAGATCCCAAATATGCCTGAAATTATGACAAAACGATAATCTGCGTCTCGGATATATTTGATTACGTTTTCTCGATCTTCTAGGGTAGTATTCTTATAGCTGAGGTAAATGAAAAAAATCCCGATAGAAAGGGGGATCAAATTTTTTGAAAGCTGGATTACTTTCTTCAATTTACTAAATTAACCGATTGGTGTTTTCATCTGGAAAAATCATTGTTGGTTTGAATGATTTGGCCTCTTGTAATTCCATTTGTGCATAACTTATTATAATAACGATATCTCCTTTTTGAACTTTTCTAGCAGCAGGACCGTTTAGAGTTACCTCTCCACTTCCTTTTTCTCCTTCGATTACATAAGTTACCAATCGCTCACCATTGTTGACGTTAACCACCTGAACCTTTTCGCCGATTAAAAGGTCAGCTGCATCGATCAGGTCACGATCTATGGTAATACTTCCGATATAATTCAAATCGGCATTGGTGACTTTTACTCGGTGTATTTTTGATTTTATTATTTCTATCAGCACGGAACAAATGTAATGATTTAAGACATATTGATATTGTCAATTAATCTAATTTTTCCTAAACGAACAGCGATGAACCCTCGTCCTCTAGTAATTTTCTCATCGGGTTCAAACTCGACAAGTGTCGAGGGATCTGCAGCGGTAAAATATTCTAATTTTAGTTCCGAGTGCTTATGAAAGAAAGCATGGACTTCGTCTAAAATACTTTTGTAGATATAATCTTTTGCCAATTTTTTTGCAAGCTGAAGCCCTTGATAAATCTGCGGAGCGATTTTTCTTTCTTCAACTGTCAGTAATGCGTTTCTTGAACTCATTGCAAGCCCATCCGAAGTCCTTACAATAGGGCAACCGACAATCTCAGTCGATAAACCTAGTAGTTCGTTCAAGTGTGTAATGATCTGTAGCTGTTGATAATCTTTTTCCCCAAAATAGGCTCTTGTTGGTGAGAACGTTTTAAGAAAGTATTCGACCACAGTTGCTACCCCCTGGAAGTGACCCGCCCTGCTTTTTCCTTCCATAACGTTTTCCAAACTGTTGAGATCGTAGTGTTTTGACTCTAAATGTTCACCGTATATCTCTGATGCGTTTGGTGTATATGCCCATATATTTTCACCAAAATGAGAAATTTTCTCAAGATCCTTTTGAAGTTCACGGGGATAATTCATTAAGTCTTTATCATCATCAAATTGAGTCGGGTTGATAAAAATGGTAATCAGTACTTTATCATTTTCACTAATGGCTTTTTCAACCAAGGAGAGATGTCCATCATGAAGCGCTCCCATAGTGGGTACCATACCAAGTGAGTAGGATTTATCCAAAAATCGTTGGGGAAATTCATGGAAAGAATTAAACACTTCCATTTGGAAAAAAATTAACAGGCCTAAATATACATAATTCTTGTATTACGTATAATTTTCGTAATTTCGCAAAACTTTTAAGCTGAGGATTAATAAATATTTTATGAAAGACAAAAAAGTACTGAACATTTCATCCGAAGTGGTTCCTTACCTTCCCCAGACTAACCAGGCTGTTAATTCTTTCAAAATACCTAAAAATATAAATGATCATGGCGGCCAAACCCGAATCTTTATGCCTCGCTATGGCTTGATTAATGAAAGACGTCATCAACTCCATGAAGTAATTCGCTTATCTGGAATGAATTTGGTCATTAATGACGTGGATATGCCTTTGATTATTAAGGTAGCTTCAATTCCAAAAGAGCGCATGCAGGTCTATTTTATTGACAATGAAGAATACTTCAAAAGACGCGCTATTCTAAGAGACGAAAACCAACAGTTGTTTGCTGATAATGATGAAAGAATGATTTTCTTCACCAAAGGGGTTATAGAAACAGTAAAAAAATTAAACTGGTCTCCGGACATTATCCATTTACATGGGTGGTTTACTTGTCTTTTCCCCTTGTATCTAAAAACTTACTACAAGGACGAACCTATTTTTGCAAATAGTAAAATCGTCACCTCTATTTATGCTAAAGACTTTGACGGGGTGCTCTCTGATAATTTCTATGACAAAGTTGCTTTTGACAATGTCCCAACCGACCTTATCAGTCCCTTAAAAAAGGCAAGTTTTGAAAATTTAATTCAGCTGAGTTTAAATTTTTCAGACGGTTATGTTTTAGCTGACAGCGAAACGCCTAAATCGATACACGATCATTTATCAGATGATCGAATCCCTGGCTTAAGCTTTGAACAGTCACAAAAAGAAGACGCTTTTGTTAGCTATTATTCCAACAACATTATTTGATGAACAATGAAATTTAGCAGGCTAATAATTCACCATTTGGCTGTTTTTGCGATTCTTCTTTTTTCCTGTGATAAAGACTTTCATTCTGTAGGATCTCAGTTACGTATTGATTCCCAACTGACCACTAGTACTTATGTTGCCCCTGTATATACCTATCAAAAAAAACTTAACTACTTTCAGACCGATGGCTTGCCACTGGGTCAGTTAGGTAGCATTCAATCGCCTAGC
>CENP01238429.1_pt1 | contig 26570 bp, 27 predicted proteins | sample 361281 | NCBI WGS metagenome assembly CENP01 (sample SAMEA2591122, study PRJEB7988) | marine metagenome | biome: marine biome (ENVO:00000447); feature: deep chlorophyll maximum layer (ENVO:xxxxxxxx); material: saline water (ENVO:00002010), including plankton (ENVO:xxxxxxxx) | depth 70 m | reverse complement strand
CAATATCTTGGTTATTTTCATAAATTTTAATTTTCTTTGATTTGTTTTTTAAATATTTTGAATTTTTAACATTTCTTTTTGAAATTATAATTTGATTAAACTTAGTTTTTGACTTAAGTAATCCCTCAATAATAGATGAGGTTATTTTTCCAGTTCCTAAAAATCCTAACTTCATTTTAAAAGTATTTAAACTAAAGATAAAATATGTCCAATTATAAAATACCAGGTTATTTAATAGTGGCTTTGGGTGGCCTTTTTTTAAGTACTGGTGGTACTATTTTTAAGTCTTTTAATGTTACAGACGTTTGGACGATTTACTTTTGGAGGTCACTTTTTTTTGTGCCTACTGTTCTGATATTTTTAGCATTATCAAATAAAACAATATCTATATCTAAACAATTCATTGGGCTTGGATTTTCAGGAGTCGCTTGTAGTATATTATTTGCAACTAGTAGCGCCTCTTACATGTTCGCTATGAAATATACAACAGTCGCAAATGTTTTGTTTATAATTGGAACACAAACTTTTTTTTTAGCAATTGGTGGATATTTTTTTTTAAAAGAAAAAATTAATGATTCGACAGCCATTGCTATTTTATTAGCCGCTGCTGGTATTTACGTAATGATAGGAACAAAAATTTCAGGTGGTACTTTATTAGGTAACAGCATAGCTTTTATTATTCCATTTGCATTTACAATTATTGTAATTTTAATAAGAAAATTTAAAGAAACCGACATGGTTCCTGCGGTTGCTATGTCAGGAATTTTTGGATTAGTACTTGGTTTTTTTCTGAGTGAAAATTTAATGATAGACTTTCATGATTTAATACTTGCTTTCTTTTTTGGTGCTCTACAATATGCGCCTGGATTTATTTGTATGACAATAGGATCTAAAACAACCTCAGCAGCAAAAGTTGGAATTTTCACTTTTACAGAAGCTTTGGTAGGTCCAATTTGGGCGTGGGTTTTTATTTCTGAAACACCACCACCAGGTGTATTTATCGGAGGTGCGATGATTTTTGTTGCTCTTTTACTAAAAACATACAAATCTTAGCTATATTTCAGTTTGACTAATTACAAACTTTATTAGAGAATTAGAATCGTACGGGAGAGACTATTTTTATAGCGCCGAAGGAGCAAGAAGCCCAGGAAACTCTCAGGCAAAAGGACCGTACTAAAATAAACTCTGGAAAGCGAACTTTAAGTTCCACCGAAGGAGCAAATCTCTCAGGTAAACAGACAGATGGGTTAAAAGAGTTTATTTATGAGTCAAAGTGCAGAAAAAATTCAAGAGTTAAAAACTGCGTTGCACAGTTTTCATTTGTCTAATGGAGGGAAGATGGTACCGTTTGCAGGTTATGAAATGCCTGTACAATATTTAGAAGGTATTATGAATGAACACAAGCATGTTAGATTAAAAGCAGGAATTTTTGATGTGTCCCACATGGGTCAATTTTCAATAAAATGTGATGAGAAAGAATACATGAAATTAGAAGAAATAATTCCAATTGACCTAAGTTCTTTAAAGATAAATCAGTCAAAATATTCAGTGCTTATGAATAAAAATGGTGGAATTGATGATGATCTAATAGTAACCAAAGTAAATGACGGTCTAAACATTGTTCTTAATGCTGCATGTAAACACAATGATGTTAAACGTATTCACGAGGTTATAAATCAAAAAAATACAAAATTACATGAAGACTTATCTTTGATAGCTTTTCAAGGTCCAAAAGCTGCTTCAATCTTAGAAACATTAGTTCCCGGGGTTAAAGACTTAAAATTTATGAACGGAAATTCATATAACTATGATAATGAAAAATTATTTATTAACAGATCAGGTTATACCGGTGAAGACGGGTATGAAATTTCATTACCGAATAAATTAGTTGAAAAATTTTGTAAAAAGCTTTTAGAGGACAAAGATGTTAAGCTCATTGGGCTTGGAGCAAGAGATTCTTTAAGGCTTGAAGCTGGTTTATGTCTTTATGGTCATGATTTAGATCCAAAAACTACGCCTATTGAAGGTAGTTTGTCATGGGCTTTGTCAAAAAAGCATAAGAGCGAAAGATCTTTTTTAGGCTCTGAAATAGTTTTAAAACAAATTAAAGATGGAACAAAAAAAAAACGAGTTGGTATTAAACCTGAAAAAATAATTGCAAGAGAAGGTTCAAAAATATTTATTAACAATGAAGAAGTTGGCGTAATAACCAGTGGAGGTTTTGGTCCTAGCGTAAATGGTCCGATAGCTATGGGATATATAAAAACCGAGTTTGCTGAAATAGGAAAAGATGTAGATCTTGAGGTCAGGGGAAAAAAACACAGGGCAAAAATAAACTCCTTGCCTTTTTATAAAAAAAGTTATGTAAAATAGGAGGTATACGTATGAGTGAAAAAAAATATTCGAAAAAACATGAATGGGTAGAACTCAATGGTGATGTTGCAACAGTGGGAATAACTGTACACGCAGCAAAACAGCTTGGCGATATTGTATTTACAGAGGTGCCAGATAAAGGCAAGAAAATTGAGGCTGGTAGTGAAGCTGCAGTCGTTGAGTCTGTTAAAGCAGCAAGTGATGTTTATTCTCCAATTGGTGGAGAAGTTGTTGAGACAAATAGTTCAATTGTTTCTGACCCATCATTAGTTAATAAGGATCCAGAGAATGTAGGTTGGTTTTTTAAAATTAAAGTGACAAACAAAAGCGAAATTGACACATTAATGAATAAAAGTGATTATGAAAAGTATGCTACGGAGAACCCAAATTAATGAGTGATAATAGATCAATAGAATTTATTCAAAGACATATTGGTCCTTCTGAAGATGACCAAAATAAGATGTTGTCATATCTAGGCCATTCATCAATGGACGAATTTATAAATAAGATTGTTCCTCAGAAAATTATAGAAACAAAAAATTTAAAACTAGACTCATCTGTATCTGAAAATGATGCTTTAATGAAATTAAAATCTATAGCAAAGCAAAATAAAGTTTTTAAAAGCTATATTGGAATGGGATACTACGGTACATATACGCCAAATGTAATTCTTAGAAATATACTAGAAAATCCAGGTTGGTATACGGCTTATACACCTTATCAACCAGAAGTCGCCCAAGGAAGATTAGAAATGTTATTGAATTTTCAACAAATGGTTATTGATTTGACTAAAATGGATATTGCTAACGCTTCTTTACTAGATGAAAGTACGGCTGCGGCTGAGGCAGTGGCATTGTGCCAAAGAATTGATAAAAATAAATTGAACACAATATTCATATCAGAAAATTGTAACCCACAAACAATTGATGTTGTTAAAACTAGAGCAGAGCCTTTTGGTTTAAAAGTAATTATAGATAAAGACCAAAATATAAGAAAAATCGATACCGATTTATTATGCGCAATATTTCAATATCCTAACACTTACGGTCAAATAGAAAATGTAGACCAATATATAAATCATACTCATGACAAAAAGGGTAAAGCAATAATAGTTACCGACCTTCTTGCCTTGACATGTTTGAAGCCTCCTGGCGAGATGGACGCAGACATAGTTGTAGGAAATTCGCAAAGATTTGGAGTTCCCATGGGCTATGGCGGTCCACACGCAGCTTTTTTTGCAACAAAAGACGAATTTAAAAGAGCAATGCCAGGAAGAATTATTGGAGTATCAATTGATAGAAATAAAGATCAGGCACTCAGAATGGCTCTACAAACTCGAGAGCAGCATATTAGAAGAGAAAAGGCTACAAGTAATATTTGTACAGCTCAAGCCTTACTTTCAATAATGGCAGCCGCGTATGGTATTTATCATGGGCCGAAGGGAATATTACATATTGGACAACGTACGACTAAATTTGCAAATTTATTTTACAATAATATAAAGAAAAAATTTAAAATTTTATCAAATAATTTTTTTGACACGGTAACAATAATCACCGGTAAGAAAACGAAAGCTCTTCTAAAGCAAGCTCAAAAAAATCAAATTAATTTAAGAGAAATCGATAAAAATTCTATATCCGTTTCTTTTGATGAAACTACTACAGTTGAAGATTTAAATTTATTATTAAAAGTGTTTGGTATTAAATCTAATTTAAATAATTTAGAAAAAGCTAAGATAAATTCTATTCCAGATACTTTAAAACGATCAACAAAATTTTTAACACACGAAATATTCAACAGTTTTCACTCAGAAACTGAAATGTTAAGGTATTTAAAATCACTAGAGGATAAAGATATTGCACTTAATAGATCAATGATTGCGCTTGGATCTTGTACAATGAAATTAAATGCAGTAGCTGAAATGATACCTGTAACGTGGCCTGAATTTGGATCAATCCATCCTTTCGCTCCTGTTGATCAAGCCAAAGGTTACATGTTAATGTTTGATGATCTTAAAAAAATGTTAGCTGAAATTACGGGTTTTCCTGGAATATCTTTACAACCAAACGCTGGTGCCCAAGGAGAGTATGCAGGCTTAATGGTTATTAGAAAATACCATATAGAGAGAAAAAATAAAAACAGGGATGTTTGTTTAATTCCTAGTTCAGCACACGGAACAAATCCAGCAAGCGCGCAAATGGCCGGTATGAAGGTTGTTGTAATTAATTGTGATAATGAGGGCAATGTAGATTTAAATGATTTAACCAGAAAAGCTGAAGAACATTCTAAAAACTTAGCTGCGTTAATGGTGACATACCCTTCAACACATGGTGTTTTCGAAGAGCATATTAAAGAAATTTGTGCTGTTATTCATAAGCATGGGGGGCAGGTTTATATGGATGGAGCTAACTTGAATGCATTAGTAGGACTTGCTAAGCCTGGAAAATTTGGACCTGATGTTTGTCACATGAATTTACACAAAACATTTTGTATACCGCATGGTGGAGGAGGTCCAGGCATGGGTCCAATAGGTGTTGCAAACCATTTAAAACCGTTTTTACCAAACCATAAAGTAATTAAAAAGGGTTCAGGCCCAAGTACTGGAATGGGTGCTGTTTCTGCGGCTCCATGGGGAAGTGCTAGCATTTTACCTATTTCATGGATGTATATCAATATGATGGGAGCCATAGGTTTAAGAAAAGCAACCGAAGTTGCTATATTAAATGCTAATTATGTTTCAAGAAAGTTAGAGGGCTCTTATAAAACTTTATATAAAGGAAAAAATGATCTAGTTGCGCATGAGTGCATAATTGATTTTAGACCGATAAAAGCGGAATCCGGGATTTCAGAAGAAGATATTGCAAAAAGGATGATTGACTATGGTTTTCATGCACCAACAATGTCTTGGCCAGTTGCGGGAACACTTATGATTGAACCAACTGAAAGTGAAGGACTAGCTGAGCTTGATAGATTTTGCAGTGCCATGATAAATATAAAGAAAGAAATAACAATGGTTCAAAATAATGTTTTTGATAAAGATGACAATCCTCTTAAAAATGCACCACATACAAACCTTGAATTATCTTCAGATTCGTGGACACATAAATATACTCGTGAGCAAGCGGCATTTCCGTTGAAATATCTAAAAGCTAATAAATTTTGGTCTCCGGTTGCACGCGTAGATAATGTACATGGAGATAGAAACTTAGTTTGCTCTTGTCCATCCCTAGAAAGTTATAGAGATGAAGAAGCTGCTTAATGAAAGCAGAGCTTTTATATAACCCTGGAAATACTGTTTGCGATTATCTTAAAATTAAAAACGATCATAAGTTTATTTTAAGATTATTTATAAATCTTGTTTATTACGGTCATGTTATTGGAGCTGTAACTTTATTCGTTGTAAGATCAAATATAAATCTGTGACAAAAAAATACTTAAGTTTATTTATTATAACAATTATTACCCTTGGTTGTTCGTATGCTTCAGCCTTAGTTACAAGAAAAAGCAATGATACTTGGTATCAATCTTTAACTAAAGCTAGTCTATCCCCACCTGATTGGGTGTTTGCTCCCGTTTGGATAACATTATATATTTTAATGAGTATTGCTGTGTGGAAAGTTTATGATAAATTAAAGAATACACAAATAAACAACGCTAAAAAAATAATTAAACTTTATTATGTGCATTTATTGATAAACGTAACCTGGCCAATTATTTTTTTCGAATTTCAACTCATTTTTCTTGGTTTTGTAAATATTGTTATTTTGTTATTATTTATTATTTTTTTAATGAAGTTATATTTAAATATATTAATTAATTCATTTTATTTAATGATTCCATATTTTGTTTGGGTCTGTTTTGCTGGATATTTAAATTTTGAAATCTTTAGACTTAATTAGTTCTATTTACAATAAACTTAGATAATTCTTGTAATTTTTTTACTAAATTGTTATTTGCGAACATATTAAGCGAGTCCGATGATACGTTTGAAAAATAATCTGCTCTTTTTTTACAATCCTCTAAAATTTTATATTTTTTTAAATTCTCCAAAATAAAATGAAATTCCTCTTCAGTTCTTTCTTTTTTCAAAAAAAGATTAATAAGTTTATCTTTTTCTTTACCTATTGACTTTTGAAAAAGTAAAATAATTGGCAAAGTCAGCTTACCTTCTTTAAAGTCATTTCCTATTTTCTTCCCAAATATTTTTTCCTTTGATGAATAGTCTAAAATATCATCGGTAATTTGAAAGCAAATTCCTAAATTTCTTCCAAATGACTCTAACGCTTCTTTCTCCTTATTGGATTTATTATTTATGCATCCTCCAATTCTCATTGAGGCACCAAAAAGAGAGGAAGTTTTTGCGGTAATGATATCAATGTAGTTTTTTTCAACCATATCAACCTGTTTTTCAAATTGAAGTTGCAAAATTTCACCTTGAGCTATTTCAGAAGAAACCGATGAAAGCAGTTTAAGGACTTCTTGTGAACCATCATCCACCATCATTTGAAAACATCGGCTTAATAAATAATCTCCTGCTAGTATAGATGCTTTATTTCCCCAAATAGAATTAGTTGTTTTAAAACCTCTTCTAGTTTCACTTTTATCAATGACATCGTCGTGTAGAAGAGTTGCATTGTGTATTAATTCTACACAAGCTGCTAAATTAATGTGACGCTTTCCCTTGTAATTAAATATCGCTGAGGAAGAAATTGCCAATAGTGGCCTTATTCTTTTTCCACCTGTTTTCATCAAATGTGAGGACATTTTGCCTATAAGATCTACATGACTTGAAAGTTTAGATGCAATTAAATTATCTACTTCTTTTAATTCTAGTTGAAATAGGTCTTTTATCTTTAAAAAGGGATTTGAATCTATGTCTTTAAGGCGAATTACATTTGATAACATGTTTTTTTTTAACGTATTTATTGGCTATTTGTTATTAATCAAATGACGCACCCTTCAGTAAAAAAATAAACATTACCTTTACGTTTTTGATATAAATTAATAAAAGATTCTAATTATGATTTTTAGTAAAAAACCTGTGGTTGCACATATAAGATTAAAAGGAGTAATAGGAAACGTTGGAAGATTCCAACAAGGATTAAGTTTGGCTTCAAATGAGGCAATTATAAAAAAAGCATTCGAAACTAAAAAATTATCAGCCGTGGCTATTTCCATTAACTCTCCAGGCGGATCTCCTGTTCAATCAAAATTAATTTATTCATTAATTAGAAGGTTGGCGGAAGAAAAAAAAGTTAAAGTTTTTACTTTTGCTGAAGACGTAGCAGCATCAGGCGGATATATGCTTGCATGTGCTGGCGACGAAATTTATGCAAATTCAAGTTCAATTGTAGGCTCTATCGGTGTTATATACGCTGCCTTTGGTTTAAATGAACTAATTAAAAAAATTGGAGTTGAGAGAAGAGTTTATACAGCTGGTAAAAGCAAAAGCACTTTGGACCCTTTTAAAGAGGAAAAACCAGAAGATGTTGAAAGGTTAAAAAGAATTCAAGAAGATCTACATAAACAATTCATAGAATTGGTTAAATCTAGCAGAAAAGATAAAATAAAACATATGAAAGATGATGATTTATTTACAGGGGAATTTTGGTCGGGTGAAAAATCAAAGGATCTTGGATTAGTAGACGGAATTGGTGATATGACAGAAACAATTCAAGAAAAATTTGGAAAAAAAGTAAAAATAAAAAATTTTGATAAACCAGAAAGTTGGTTAAAGAGAAGACTATCCTCAAATTTGAGCAATGATATAATAAATATATCATATGAGCTAGAATCTAGATATTTGTGGAATAAATATGGTTTATAATGGTAAAAAAAAAAATTAAATCTGTAAAACAAAAAAAAAGTTCAAAAAATAAATATCTTACGTTTCAAGAAATAATATTTAGTCTTCAAAATTTTTGGTCTAAGCAGGGTTGCGTAATTCTCCAACCTTATGATTTAGAGGTTGGTGCGGGAACATTTCATCCAGCAACAACTTTAAGATCTTTAGGACCTGATCCATGGAAAACTGCTTATGTCCAACCTTCTAGACGACCAACAGATGGAAGGTATGGAGAAAATCCAAATAGACTTCAACATTATTATCAATTCCAAGTTTTAATTAAACCATCTCCAAAAGATACACAAAAACTTTATCTTAAAAGCTTAACTGCTTTAGGAATAATTTATAAAAATCACGACATTAGGTTCGTGGAAGATGATTGGGAAAGTCCAACACTTGGAGCTTCAGGTTTAGGATGGGAAGTTTGGTGTGATGGAATGGAAATTACACAATTTACATATTTTCAACAAATGGCAGGTTACGAATGCAAACCTGTATCAGTAGAAATAACTTATGGTTTGGAGAGGATATGCATGTTTATACAATCAAAAGATAGTGTTTATGATTTAGACTGGAATGATCAAGGCACAAAGTATAAAGATATATATTTAAGATCTGAAAAAGAATACTCAGCTTATAATTTTGAACATGCAAATACCGATACATTATTGCAAACATTTATTGGAGTTGAAAAAGAATGTAACAATCTTTATGAAAAAAAACTCTGTTTACCTGCTTACGATCAGTGTTTAAAGGCTAGCCATATTTTTAATCTTTTGGACTCACGGGGTATTATTAGTGTAACAGAAAGAGCTAATTATATTAACAGAATTAGGTCACTAACTAAAAAATGCGGTGAGTTATGGTTAGAACAACCTAAATGAATTGCAATTTTTTTTTAGAAATTTATTCTGAGGAGATACCTTATTTACTTCAAAGTAGTGCTAGAAACCAATTAATAAAAATAGCCGAAAATAATTTTAAAGATAACATTATAAGTTTTAAAACTTTAGAATGTTTGTCTACTCCTAAAAGACTAGTTTTGTTAGCAGAAGAAATGGTCACAAATATTACATTACCAAGCAAGGTTATTAAAGGCCCGAGAGTAGGTTGTAATGATGAAGCTTTGTCTGGTTTCATGAAATCACAATCAATTAACAAAGAGGATCTTATAGAGGAAGATGCTGAAAAGGGTAGGTTTTATTTTTATAAATCAAAAAAAAAAGAGGTGAATACTATTGAGATACTCCAAAAAATACTAACTGAATTTTTAAGTGAAATTCAATGGAAAAAATCAATGAGATGGGGATCTTATGATTGCTCTTGGGGAAGACCTCTAATTTCTATAGCATGCATGTTAAACAATAATGTTATTAAATTTAATTTTAATCATTTAGTTTCTGGTAATGTTATATATCTGGATGGTCCCTATGAAGAGAAAGAAATTAAAATAAAAAACGCCTCTCATTATATTGATACCTTAAAAAAAAATAAAATTATATTAAATCAAGAAGATAGAAAATTAGTTATATCTGAAAATTTAAGGAAAATTTTAAAGAAGAATAATTGTCATGAAGAATTAAATAGTAAGCTTTTAGATGAAGTTGTAAATCTAGTTGAGAAACCGTGCGTTCTTAAAGGCAATTTTAAACAAACTTTTTTAGATTTACCACCGCAATTATTAGATTTAACTATGCAACAACACCAAAAATATTTCCCTATGAAGTTAAAAACGGATAATAAACATATTAATTACTTTTTATTTGTGTCTAATAACACAGACAATAATAATTTAATTCTAAAAGGAAATGAAAGAGTTCTTCAAGCCAGGTTATTTGATGCGAAATTTTTCTGGGATAAAAATAAAAAACAAAATCTCGTAAAGCAAATATCCAAACTAAATAAAATAATTTTCTTTAAAAAGCTTGGATCAATGTACGATAGAACTCAAAGAATCAGACAATTATCATCTATAATTGCAGATTTGGTTGGTGCAAATAAAGGTGATACAGAAATAGCGGGGTCTATTGCAAAAGCAGATTTAGTATCAGATTTAGTCGGAGAGTTCCCAGAATTACAAGGTGTTATAGGAAGTCATTTTGCAATACAACAAGGTTTTAGTGAGGAAATATCAAATGCAATAAAAGAGCATTATTTACCACTCGGTCCCAAAGATAAAGTACCAAGGTCTAAAATTAGTATTGCAGTTGCTTTAGCCGATAAAATTGATGTTGTTTTGGGTTTTTACGGAATAAATGAAAAACCTACAAGCTCTAAAGATCCTTTTGCTCTTAGAAGAAATGCACTTGGAATTATACGAATTTTAATTAAAAATAGATTATCACTGTCTCTAAAAGAAATATTCAATAATTCTAAGAATTTATACAAAATGCAAAATATAAATTTTGAGAACGAAAGTCTTATTGAAAATTTAAACGAATTTTTTACTGAGAGATTTAAAATTATTTTAAAAGATTTAGATTTTAGATTGGATATCATCAACTCAATAGTTGATACCAACGGTTGCGATGATATTTATGGAATTTTTAGTAAAATAAAAACCTTTGATAATTTGTTAAAACAAAATAGTGGTAAGATAGTTGTGAGTGTTTATAAAAGAGCAAAAAATATTATTAACCAAAATTCTCAAGATGAGATACTAGGAAATCCAGACAAAATTTTATTCGAACATCCATCTGAAGACGAAATTCTAATTAAGATTAATGAAATAAAAGATTATTTTACAACTCCTAGTCGATTAAGGGATTACAATAAGTCAATTGAGTTACTATCTGAAATAAAACCCCTAACGGATACATTTTTTGACCAGGTTAAAGTAAATAGTGAAAATCAACAACTTAAAAAAAATAGATTGGAATTGCTATATTTGATGTGTAAAACATTTGATAAATTTACTGACTTTTCTAAACTTGATGGGGCGTGATGAATATTTGGGTATATGATTTTGATAGAAAAATAAAAAGCGGAAGAGTTCCTTTAAAAAACTTGTTGGGTGGTAAAGGTGCTAATCTATCAGAAATGATAAGGATAGGATTGCCTGTACCACCTGGTTTTACAATTTCAACCGAAGCATGTTACGAATTTTATAAAAGCAATCAAAAATACCCTAAAAGCCTTGAAAAACAGGTAAAGAAATCAATTAAGAATATTGAAAAAAAATTAAAAAAAAAATTTGGTGATAAAAAAAATCCATTGCTAGTTTCAGTAAGATCAGGAGCCAGGGTTTCAATGCCAGGAATGATGGATACAGTGCTAAATCTAGGTTTAAATGATGAAACAGTTCAAGGATTATACAAAAAAACAAACAATGAAAAATTTGCTTATGACAGTTATAGAAGATTTATTCAAATGTATAGCAATGTTGTTCTTGGAGTTGATCATCATAATTTTGAGGATCTTATTGAGAAGTATAAACTTACTAAAGGAGTAGTTTTAGATACAGATTTAGAAGCTTCAGATTGGAAAGAATTAATACTTAACTTCAGAGAAGTCATCAAGGAACAAACCAAAAAAGAGTTTCCACAAAATGTTTTTGAACAACTTTGGGGAGCTATAGGAGCAGTATTTTTGTCATGGAAAAATCAAAGAGCAAAAACTTACAGAAAATTAAATAATATTCCTGAAGAATGGGGTACCGCGGTTAATGTACAGTCCATGGTTTTTGGAAATATGGGAAGCAACTGTGCTACAGGTGTTGCGTTTACAAGAAATCCTTCTACTGGTGATAAAAATTTTTATGGCGAATACTTAATTAATGCACAAGGGGAAGATGTTGTAGCTGGAATAAGAACACCGCAAAATATAACTTTAAAGGCGAGAAAAGAATCAGGCTCTAATGAACCTTCCATGGAAGAAGCTATGCCTAAAGTATATCAGCAACTTGTCAAAATTTATAAAAAGTTAGAAAAACATTATAAAGATATGCAAGACATTGAGTTTACAGTAGAAAATAAAAAATTATGGATGTTACAGACTAGATCCGGCAAAAGAACCGCAAAAGCTGCAATAAAGATTGCTGTCGATATGGTTAGTGAAAAATTAATTAAAAAAGAACAAGCTTTACTTAGAATTGATCCAAAAATTTTAGATACGCTTTTGCATCCAACTTTAGATCCAAAAGCACAAAAAAATATTATTGCTAAAGGTTTACCAGCTTCGCCAGGAGCTGCCTCCGGAAAAGTAATTTTTACTGCTGATGAAGCAGAGCAACTAAAATCTCAAAGTCAGAAAGTCATTTTAGTCAGACAAGAAACATCGCCAGAAGATATTCACGGAATGAATGCGGCCGAAGGTATTTTGACTTGCAGAGGTGGAATGACAAGTCATGCTGCAGTTGTTGCTAGAGGCATGGGTAAGCCATGTGTTTCGGGTGTTGGAACTATTCAAATTGATTACGAAAATAAAGAATTTAAAATTAATGATCTAGTTATTAGAGAAAATGATGTTATTACGATAGATGGTTCTTCAGGTGAAGTAATAAAAGGAGAAGTTCCAACAATAAAGCCAGATATGTCAGGTGATTTTTCAACAATAATGTCATGGGCTGACAATTATAGAAAATTAAAAATTAGAACAAATGCAGAAACACCAATTGATACAAAAGTAGCTAGAGAATTTGGTGCAGAGGGAATAGGTTTGTGCAGAACTGAGCATATGTTTTTTGATGAGGAAAGAATTCTTTACGTTAGGCAAATGATACTTTCTAAAACAAAAGATGACAGAAATAAAGCCTTAGAAAAAATACTACCTTTTCAAAAAAAAGATTTTGTTGAAATTTTCAAAATTATGTCTGGTTTACCAGTGACTGTACGTTTATTAGACCCGCCTCTTCATGAATTTTTACCAAAAAGTAAAAAAGAAATATCATTAGTTGCAGATGCTTTAAAAATAACAGAAAAGGAAATTGAAAATAGAATTCACGATTTACATGAAGAAAATCCAATGCTTGGTCACAGAGGATGCCGATTAGCTATCTCTTTTCCAGAGATTTATGAAATGCAATGCGAAGCAATCTTTGAAGCATTAATTGAGTGCGAAAAATTAAAAGTAAAGTCTATTACCCCTGAAATAATGATACCGCTCATTTCTACATCAAAAGAGTTAGAGATACTCAAAAAATTAGTTGATAATAAAGCTTTAGAGATAAATAAAAGATACAATAAAAAAATTAAATATCTCGTAGGCACGATGATAGAATTACCTAGGGCAGCTTTAAATGCCCAAGATATTTCAAAATATGCAGATTTTTTTAGTTTTGGTACTAATGATCTAACACAAACAACTTTAGGCATTAGTAGAGATGATTCCGGGAAATTTTTGGATGATTATGTTGAAAACAATATATTTAAAATTGATCCATTTGTAAGTATTGATGTTTCTGGAGTTGGAAAGTTAATTAAATACGCGTGTAATGAAGCAAAAGAACAAAAATCTAAAATTAAATTAGGAATTTGTGGAGAACATGGAGGAGATCCAGACTCAATAAGATTTTGCCAAAATATAGGTCTTAATTACGTTTCTTGTTCACCGTATCGCGTTCCTATTGCTAGGCTGGCAGCAGCACAATCATGGTTAATCCAAAATAAAAAGCATTAATGTTATATTTTGCATATGGATCAAATTTATCAATGCAAAATCGTTTAAAAAATAAAATTAATATTATTAAAGTTAAAAATTATAAACTTAAAGGATATAAAATTTGTTTTAGGGATCCATATGGCGATCCAGATCTAGAAAAATCAAGTAAAAGTTTTGTACCTGGAGTGTTATATAAATTTAATTTTATTGAAGAATTGAAATTAGATAAATACGAAAATTTTCCTCTATATTACAAAAAAACATTTATTAAATACCTAAATATAATGTTTTATGAAATGAATATTAAAAGAAATTATTCAAAAGCAAACCCATTGATATTAAATTATATTATTTCTGGATACAGAGAAAATAATATACCTTTATCTAGTTTTAATTATTAATGAAAAATCAATATTTCTAATCGTATGTGTTAAAGATCCTAATGAGATTCTATTAATTCTTGTTTTAGCATATCTTAAAATATTACTTTCGTTAATATTACCCGAAACTTCTGTTTCAATATTACGCGGAATAATTTTCAAACATTTTTTTATTTTGTCAATCTTCATGTTATCAAGTAATATTCTATCAATTTTATAATTAATTATATTTTTAACTTGCGATAAGTTATCTACTTCAACAGTAATTTTTTTTTTGTTTTTATTTTTTTTAATCAGCTTACAAATTTTTCGATTAAATAATTCATCATAATGATTATCTTTTACAAAAATTTCATCTTCAAGGTTAAATCTATTGTTTGTACCCCCACCTATGTTGACAGCATACTTTTGCAAATGTCTTAAGCCTGGTATTGTTTTTCTTGTGCAACAAATTTTTGATTTGTATTTTTTACAAATCACCATCAATTTATTTGTTTTAGTAGATATACCAGATAATGTTCCAAGATAATTTAATAAAACTCTTTCAATTTTTAAAATAGATTTAATTTTTCCTTTTAAAGCAAGAATTTTAGTATTTTTTTTAAATTTCTTACCATCTTGTTTAAAGATTTTAATTTTTATTGATTTGTCAATGCGAGATATAATTTTTTTAACTATTGGAATTCCACAAAGCACCCCGTATTCTTTAGAAATTATATTTGCTTCAACAATATAATTACGACTTAATAATAAGTTAGATGTAATATCGTTGCTTGTTGCGTCTTCTAATAAAGACAGCCCAATTATCTTGTTCAAATTTTTAAAATAATTATTTTTGATCAATCCTTATCTACCTACTTTAATCATTCTTGAAATTGCCTTCTTTGCATTTTTTGCGATGTCTTGATTTATTTTAATCTCATTTTTGTAGTTTTTTAAACAATCTAATATTTTTGGTAATTCGATTTTTTTCATATGCGGGCATAAATTACATGGTTTAATAAAGTTTATATTTGGATTTTCTATTTGTACATTGTCGCTCATCGAACATTCAGTTACCAAAAAGATATTTTTAGCTTTAGTATTTTTGACATGATTAATCATTGAACCTGTTGATCCAGTAAAATCAGATGCTGCTATTACATCGGGAGGACATTCGGGGTGAGATACAACTTCTAAGTCTTTATATCTAGACTTAATTTCTAAAATATCTTTTTTACTAAATTTTTCGTGTACCTCACATTTACCTTCCCATGAAATTATTTTAACGTGTGTATTTAATGATACGTATTTTGCTAAATATTCGTCTGGTAAAAATATTACTTCATTTACACCCAAAGACTCAACCACTTTGACAGCATTTGCGGATGTACAACAAATATCTGTTTCCGATTTAACATCAGCAGATGTATTTACATATGTTACAACGGGAACATTAGGATATTTTTTTTTTAACTTTCTTACGTCCTCTGCGGTAATAGATTCGGCTAATGAGCAACCAGCCTTCATATCAGGTAAATAAACTTTTTTTTCTGGAGACATAATTTTAGCTGTTTCTGCCATAAAGTGAACTCCGCACATTAGGATATTTTTCTCTTTAACTTTAGATCCTTTGATTGCAAGCCCTAAAGAATCACCTACTACGTCAGCTATTCCATAAAAAATGTCTGGTGTTTGATAATTGTGCGCAAGAATTACAAAATCATTTTTTTTTTTAATTTTATTAATTTCAAAAATATAAGGAGCTAGAACTGGCCATTCCAAATCAGGTATTGATTTCTTTAATTTGTTATAAATTTCAGCTGTACCAGCCTTAACAGTATCATTAAACACAAGTTCCATAATAGAATATTACCAGATTATATTATAATTTAATTATATTATTGTCACATTATTAAATATATAAACTGGCTTTTAAGCGGTTATGCTGGAATTGGTAGACAGGCACGGTTGAGGGCCGTGTGGGTTTTCCGTGAGAGTTCGAGTCTCTCTAACCGCACCATAAAACTAATAACCATTAATTACTAATGTATCTTTAGAGCCGCCGCCTTTTGAGCTATTAACAATTGTACTTCCTTTTCGTAATGCAACTCTTGTTAACCCACCTGCAGTAACATACATATTTTTGCCAGTTAAAACAAATGGTCTTAAATCAACATGTCTTGGATCAATTCCATCTTTTGCGATAGTAGGGACTGTAGATAAAATTTCTAAAGGTTGAGCAATGTAATTATCTGGTTTACTTTTTATTTTTCTAATAAATTCACTTATCTCTTTTATTGGAGCCTTGGGACCAATCATTATACCGCTTCCACCTGATCCATCAGTTGGCTTTACCACTAGCTTTTTCATATTTGCTATAACATAGTCTCTTTGTTTTTTATCACTGCACAGAAATGTTTCGACTTGTCTTAAAATTGGCTGTTCTTTTAAGTAATATGAAATAATTTTTTCTACATATGCATAGACTGCTTTATCATCAGCTATACCAGTACCTGGGGCATTTAAAATACTAACATTGCCTTTAATCCAACACTTAAATAATCCTGGAACACCAAGTACAGATTTTTTATAAAAGACTTTTGGATCTAAAAAATTATCATCAATCCTTCGATAAATACAGTCTACCTTTAGTGGTCCTTTGACAGTTTTCATAAATACGTTATCATTTTTTACGAAAAGATCTTTGCCTTCCACTAATGCAATTCCCATTTGCTCAGCTAGAAAAGAGTGTTCAAAGTAAGCTGAATTATAAATACCAGGAGTCAATACAACCATGTGAGGATCTTTAGATTTCTTCGTAATACATTCTTGCATACAATTATATAATTTGTTTGTGTACTGGTGTATTGGAGAAACCCTATATCGCGTGAATAATTCGGGGAATACATCATGCATTACCATTCTATTTTCTAACATATATGATACTCCAGACGGAACTCTTAGATTATCTTCTAAAACAAGATATTCTCCAAAAATATTTCTTATTAAATCAATTCCCGATATATTTGACCAAGCTTTAAATTTTGGTGAAAAATTTTTACACTCTTTTAAATAATATTTAGATTTTAGGACAAGGTCTTTAGGTATGATCCCATCTTTAAAAATTTTACCTTCGTTATAAACATCGTCAATGAAAAGATTTAATGCTTTTGCTCTTTGGATCAATCCTTTAGATATTTTTATCCATTGTGATCTTGGAATTATTCTTGGAATTATATCTAAAGGCCATTTTTTATCTTCTGCAACATTATTTGCAGCGTAAACACGAAAATTTATTCCCCTAGCACTTATTGTGCTTTGACAATTTTTTTCAATTTCTTGTAGCTTTTTGTTCCCATATTTTTCTAAAATACTTGAAATTATTTTAGCATGTTTTCTTAACTTGTTTTCATCAGTAAAATATCCATCATACGATAGTCTCGCATTGTAATTTTTCCAAATTGAACTCATTAACTTATTATTTTAACATCAGATAATTAAACAATTGTTGAGTCTTTATACCTGCTATGCTAAAATACACTTGGATCTAAAAATAATATAAATTACTTACTTCTCATGACATATTGTATAGGTATTAAATCAAAAGATGGCCTAGTTTTTGCATCTGACTCAAGAACTAACGCTGGTCTAGACAATGTAAATATTTACTCAAAAATGCTCACATACGATGTTGGAGACAGAACAATTATAATTGTAACATCGGGCAATCTTGGTACATCTCAAGCTGTATTTAAATCTATTCAAAAGGATTTAAATGGTAACAAAAATAATATGAATTTAAACACATGTAAAGATTTTGATCAAATAGCATCTTACGTTGGATCTCTAAATGTCAAGCACTCTTCTCCGCAAGGAATAAACACAGATAATGTTTTATTGGGAGCAACATTTATCGTTGGAGGTCAAATTAAAGGACAGCCCATGGAATTATTATTAATCTATCCTCAGGGTAATTTTATAAAACCTGCAGATAGTAAACCATTTTTAGTAATTGGCGAAATAAAATATGGAAAACCAATTTTAGATAGAGTAATAACGCCAGAAACAAAAATCGGTGACGCATCTAGATGTGCATTAATATCAATGGACTCAACATTACGTAGTGATTTGACTGTTGGACCTCCAATTGATTTTGCAGTTTATAAAAAAGATGACAATAAAATTGCTTCTATCAAATGTTTAAACATTACTGATCCTGAGTATACAGAGGTATGCAAAAAATGGTCAGAAACTATTCACAAAGTTTTCGATACATTTCCAAGATTTGACTGGGAATAGATACTAGATGTTTAACCAATTTTGTCTTATCAATTTTAATTTTTTATCACTAGAGGTTATTAATATATTATCTGCGTAATTTTTGAATTTTTCCATTTTAAAAATGCCAAACGCTGGTGTTTCAGAAACAACTTTACCCACAATCTGTTTTTCATAAAATATATTTTCGTCTAAAGTTAATAGATCTTTTGTTTCTATCTTAAATAATCGTCTAGAAATTTTGTCTTTTAAATTCATTCTAGCGGTATTTTCCTGACCAATGTAACAACCTTTATCGAAGCTTATCGCATTAAGCTCTTTTAAATTGCATTCCAAAGAAAAATATTTATCTTTTAATTTTTTTAAACACTCATCAACCATTCCAAAATTATTTAATAATTCGTAATAATGGTCCTGTTTGTTAAATTTAAAATATTTATCACTACATAGATTTTTTATATGATCTTCCGAGCATATTAAATAATTACCCAATTGTTTTATTCGAGGATCTTTGAAAATTATTTGTTTATCTAAATTAATTTTATTTGTATTTCTAAAGAATATACAATTTAAATCACTTTCTTGCTTAACAACTACTTCCATTTTTAGTTTGTATAAATTAATTTTAGTAATTAAGTCGTTTTTTAAAGAGGCGTCTATAAGTAAATGGATTTTATTATCAATTTTAAACAAAATAAAATGATTTGATAATTTACCTTGTGGGTTTAATAAAGCCGAGTATATTGCTTTTTCGCTTTTTAATTGCGCGATGTCATTTGTGATCACATTTTGTAAAAAATTCTCTGCATCTTTGCCAGATAAAGAAATAATTGTTTTACTTTCTAACTTTGTAATGTAATTATCAATCATAAACTATGAACGCTAAAAACTCAGTTTTGCTCAAAAACGCAGAGTGTTTTATTCAAAATAATTTTAATAAACTAGATATTTATATCAAAAATAACTTAATTCACCAAATTGGTACTAACATCAATATTAAGACCGAAAATACATATGATTGCAGGGGATTAACAATATTTCCCGGATTTATAGATACCCAAGTACATTTTAGAGAACCTGGTAATCCTGAAAAAGAAACTTTGGAAAGCGGAAGTAAATCAGCAGTTTTAGGTGGCATAACTTCTGTATTCGAGATGCCAAATACATCTCCTCCAACGGATACTAAAGAAAATTTTCAAGATAAACTTAATAGAGCCAAAGATAGAATGTTCTGTAATTATGCATTCTACTTTGGAGCAACAGAAAAAAATTCAGAAAATTTAGAGTTTGTAAACAATCTAAAGGCATGTTGCGGTATCAAAATGTTTGTAGGCTCCTCGACTGGGAGTCTTTTAATAAAAAATGATAAATATATTGAGCAAGTTATTAAAAATTCGCCAAAGGTAGTAGCAATACATTCAGAAGACGAGAATATGTTAGTCGATAGAAAGAAATTTATAAAAAAAGGGGATGTTTGCTCACATTATGAATGGAGAAATATTGACTGTGCTCTAAATTCGTCAAAAAAATTAATATCGTATGCAAAAAAATATAAAAAAAAAATTCACATACTTCATATTTCAACTAAAGAAGAGATAGAGTATGCAAGAAATAATAAAGAATATTTTACATTAGAAGCCACACCCCAACACTTAACATTGCACGCTCCAGAATGTTACGAAAGATTAAATACTTTAGCTCAAATGAACCCGCCCATTAGAACAAAAGATCATCTTGAGGGAATCTGGAAAGGGGTACAAGATAACATAATTGATATTATTGGATCAGATCATGCGCCACATACATTAGAGCAAAAAAAAAATGAATATCCTAAAAGCCCATCAGGTATGCCAGGCGTACAAACTATTGGATTAATAATGTCAGATTATGCTTTACAAAAAAAAATATCATTTCAACGTCTTGTTGATTTATTGTGTAAAAATCCTTGCAAAATATTTGGTATTAAAAATAGGGGTGAAATTATGGAAGGTAATATTGCTGACCTAACAATCTACAAAATGAACGAGCCATATGTAATTAAAAATAATTGGATCGCGAGTAATTCTGGTTGGACGGCTTTTGATGGTATGAAAGTTAACATATCCCCATTTGGTACTGTTATTAATGGCAATGTTGCAGTTTGGGATAATATGCTTAACGATAAAACAAAGTTTGGAAAACCACTAGTTTTTAATTAGATTTGATTAAATCTTTTGATTTGTTTGTTTTCTTATATCTATCTTTATCGACTTTACTATTAAAATATTCTTTGAAGTCAAACGGATTAAATTTTATCTCACTATTGGGATTGTTATCAAACAAGCGACTTGCATTTGCAAAGTCAGTGATATTTTTTAAAAAAGTATAAGTATCATTTGTTTTATTCTGTTTATGATTAATAATGAGTTTTTTTAATAGTTCCTCGGGTATGATTTTTGATCCACGAGTTTCTCGATCTAGGATTATTTGAGTGAGTACTAACGAGGTAATATCCTCGTTACTGTTAGCATTAATTATTTTAAATTCTTCATTATTTGTAATTAAATTTACGATATCCTCTTGTGTGATGTAAGTACTTGTTTCAGTATTATATAATCTTCTATTCGCGTACTTTTTAATTTTTATCATAAGTAGAAATTTCTATATTGAATAATTTTGCATTGCAATATATAAAATTCCGATGTCTAATTCATCAGTTTATATAGTCGCAGCTCAACGCACTCAAATCGGAAAGAAGAATGGTGGTTTAAAAAATTTTTTGGCTCATGATCTTGGGTCTCACGTAATCAAATCACTTATTAAAAAAATTGATCTAGAACCCAAAAATATTGATGAGGTTATTATGGGACAAGTTCTTACTGGAAATCAAGGTCAAAATCCGGCTCGACAAGCTGCGATTAATGCAGGAGTGCCAGTTGATAAAACCGCTTACATAATAAATCAAGTTTGTGGATCAGGTTTAAGATCTGTAGCAAGCGCTTACCAGTCAATTTTATTAGGTGAAGCAGATATTGTATTAGCCGGAGGACAAGAAAGTATGAGCAATACAGAAGACGAGGTTTTATTGAAAGACGGATTAGTAGATGCATTTGGATCTTATCATATGGGCATAACAGCAGAAAACGTTGCTGAAAAATGGCAGATTACAAGATCAATGCAAGATGAATTCTCAATTAACTCTCAGTCAAAAGCATTAAAAGCAATGGAAGAAAACAAATTTAAAGAAGAAATAGCCGGAGGTCTAATAGACCATGATGATGATGAACACCCTAGGGCAGGATTGACATTAGAAAAATTAAATCAAATGAATCCTGTATTTAAAAAAGATGGAACTGTTACCGTAGCAAACTCATCAGGTATTAATGATGGAGCTGCAGGCGTGGTAGTTATGAGCGAGAAGGAAATAAAAAAAAGAAGTCTTAAACCTCTTGTTAAAATTATTTCTTGGGCAACATCCGGGGTAGAGCCCGCTGTGATGGGAACAGGTCCAATTCCCGCATCTAAAAAAGCTTTAAGCAAAGCAGGTTGGACAATTAACGATGTTGATTTAGTAGAAGCTAATGAGGCTTTTGCAGCCCAAAGTCTTGTGGTGATGAAAGAGTTAAATATTCCAAAAGATAAGCTAAATGTTAATGGTGGAGCGATCGCACTTGGGCATCCAATAGGAGCAACAGGTACGAGAATACTGGTTACACTCATACATGAGATGAAAAGACGAAAGTCTAAAAAAGGTCTAGCAACATTATGTATTGGCGGTGGCATGGGTATTTCAATGTGCATAGAAAATGAAATATAAAAATATTAAGACTCAATCAAAAAATAGAGTCGGAACAGTCACAATTTCTAGAGAAAAAGAAAAAAATTCATTAGATATTGAAACTTCAAAAGAAATTTATGAGTCTCTAGTTGAATTTGATAACAATAATTCAATTAATTGTATCGTTATTGAAGGTAATTCTAAAATATTTTCTCCTGGTGCTGATATAAAAGAGTTAAATGAGTTAAATTCCAGCTCAGCAAAATCTAAGGAATTATTTAAATATTTTGATCAGATTGAGGAAATAAAACTTCCAATCATAGCTTCAATTGAAGGCTATGCTTTAGGAGGAGGAATGGAACTAGCTCTTATTTGCGATTTAATTATAGCTTCTAACAAAGCCAAGTTTGGTCAACCAGAGATCAATTTAGGATTAATACCTGGGATAGGGGGAACACAACGACTAAAAAGATATATTGGAAAGTATCATGCAAATTTTATTTGTATGTCTGGAGAAATGATAACAGCACAACAAGCTTATGAATTTGGATTTGTTAGTAAAGTTTTAAGCTCTAATAAATATACAGAAGATAGTAATAAGATTTTTAAAAATATCGCATCAAAGCCAAGAACAAGTCTAATTGAGATAAAAAGGCTCATTAAATTAAATATACAGTTAAACGAAGATCTGAAAGACGAGCGCGCCACTTTCTATGACTTATTAGATAGCAAAAATAAAGAAGAAGGAATCAAAGCCTTTATTGAAAAAAGAAATCCTAATTGGAAGGACTAGTTTCTTCTTTTGCAAACAAATAATGAATTAATTTATTGAAATCTTAAGATTTTTTATCTTTTCTTCTAATAAAGCTATTGCTTTGTGAATATCATCTTTTTCTTTTTTGCTTAATGATGAACCTGAATCGCTTTTTGGGTCAATGGCAGTTTCCGTTAAATCCATCACATCTCCAATTCTGCCACCTATACTCATCAAAACAGAGCTAATATTATGAAAATAATTAGACTCGTTTATAATACTATGTAAGTACGTATTTATTACATCAAATAATGGTGTACCTTTAGATTTTTTTAATAAAATTTCATCTAATTTAAGAGCGTCGTTAACAGAAATGTTATGATGTGTGTCATCTGGATCACTACATTTTAAAAAGTGTGACTTACTTTTATGCGTGGCATTTTTTATCTCATCATCCGAAAGGTTTTTTAATGCATTTTGAAGCGCAAATTCAAGTGAGTTTGTTTTTCTCAGCTTAGTCATTAAAAAAATATTATATCATATATTAGTGAAAAAATTAATAACTTATTTCACTTTAATATATTTACTTCCAATACTAAGTTCTTTTCATGATTAAGATGATTAAAACAATTATTTTAATATACATGTTTTATTGTACTGTTTTCGTAAGTCTTGGCTACGCAAGAAGTACAGAATATGGCAAACAAGTAATTTCTCACGTTGTGAGCGAAGACTGTAAAAAAAATAAAAAATGCATCAATTCAATCCTAGAATCAGAGTTAAAACATTCAACTCAGGTCTTTTTTTTAGGAATAATTGATACTTTTGAGGGTCTTTTACCCGATATTTTAAATAATATAAAAATCGATATCGAGAAAGATTTAAAGGTAAAGTTATGAAAAGAATATTTGCGATAATTTTAACTATATCATTATTTTTATTTAATTCTGCGCAAGCAAGAACAGTGTGTCATTACAAAGTAACAACTATAACAGAAAATAATCAAATTAAAGGGCATCGTGAAGAAAAAAACTGTGAGGAAACAAAAATTACTGGCAATAAAATTAGTTTTATTGAATCCTTTATTTCTAGTCCTCAATACGAAACAACTTTAGTTTTTATTTTAGGCTTTGCGCTAGAGGCAATGTAGAAAGGAAATATAATGAGATATATATCGATAATTGCAATATTATTTATGACAGCATGTTCTAAAAACTTTGCAGATAAAAAAACAGTAATTAATAGTGGTTCAGATTTATTAAAATTAAACTCTGAAATCTGTAACAAATACAAAAGTAACAAACTAAATACCTTTGGATGTGGTTCAGCAATAAGTTCTGACTTAGAAGTATCAAGAACAAAAGCGCTTTTAAATGCCAAGGTAAACGTTGCTGATATTGTTGGCTCGTCTATTCTAAAGAGTGAAAAACAATCTAGATCTGAGACTATTAAAGGCATTAAAAGTACTTATAAAACTACAGAAGAGAACAAAATCTTAGAAACTTCATTGAATAACTATCAAGTAGTTTTTACGAAGACTTTTAAACAAGGTAATCAATTTAGAACATATACGGTGATAAAATATGAAAATCAAAGTTAAAAATTTAATTTTAAGCTTAATAATTTTGAGTTTTTTAAGCACATCCTTAAAAGCTGAGAATAAAAGTGTAATAAATAATATAAATAATAAAACTAAAATTTATACCAATGTAGTTTTTGGTTGGGTTTCAAGTGAATGGTTAGAAATCGTTCAATATCAAAAAACACAATGGAACAAAGGAAAAGAACAAATTAAAAGAAATAAAGAACAAATATTAAAGTTAACAAAATAATTTTTTTAGAGATTGTAGGTCGAACGTAGGTTGAAATATAAAACAGATTTACACCTAGTCTATAAACCGCTAAATTAAAGAATATAAAAATATACTTTCAATTGCTCAACTTATAGCCTAGAGTTATTTAGTTAACTGTTGATAAATGATTTTTAATCTAATTAATATTAAATCTAAAAAAGCCATTTCTCTTCTAGCTCTCCTTGCGTCTTTTGGAAGCTTTATTTCTGATGTTCTTGAACCGCTTGCTCCATTTTCAAAATATATTCTTATACTTTCAATTTTTCTTTTAATCATTTTTAGAGTTATTGGTTACTTTAAAAACGAAATTTATGAAGATTTTTCTTATATTATTATTTTCTTTTGGTTGATTGCCATAATGAGTGGAATAGTTTTTTTATTAAAAAAAAATACTAACTCTCAAAATGGAATATTTGCAAATTATTTTCCGATAATAGAAAGAACGCAGGATAAACTTGGAATAATACAAAAAGATGTGAAAGAAATTAAAGAAACAACCAAGAGCATCAAACAAGATACAAAAGAAATAAATAAAAAATTAGATAATATTGAAAAAAAAATTAATCAAACACCCAAAGCAAAAAAAAATATTAAAAAAATTGACTATAATTTGATGTTTGGAAACGATGGAATGATACAAATATCTTTCATGCCAATTGAAACTGCAAGAGAATTTTTTATATCTGAAGATGGAAAAAATTACAGATCCTTGGGATTTAGTGATTTTATTGATCAGAATACTGGTTTAAAATCAGCGTCTAATTTATTTAAATTTACTGAATATAAATTTATAGAAAAAAAAATATTTATTAAATATTTAGATATAAATAACAATTCAAAAGGCCCATTTACAATATCATTAGACTTAAAAAATGAATTTTTAAAAAATCAAAAAGACCAGATAAAAAAATATGCTAAATGGGTTTATTATGATTTGAGGGATCAATATTATGGTATTAGCTTGAGAGGCTTATTGTCATATAGATGTGCAATAAAAAAAATTAAAATTAAATTTGATAATTCAAGTATTAAAGAGATACAATTCCCAACTTGTGACGAAAAATTCTCCAAACCTAGAAAAAATAGTTATCATCAACATCAGTCTAAAGTTTTAAAACTTTATGGGTCTATTAGATTTAAAAGGCATCCAAACAAAATTTATTTATCTCAAAAAATTGAAAATTCAAATTTTGAAGTTTTTTATCATCCATCAGATGAAATAAATTATAAAAAATATTTATATGTATATCATCCTGTTATAAATAAAATCTCAATTCAAGTTTTCTTTTTTGATGACGAAAGTACTATTTTTAGAACTTTCATTAATCCAAAATCAAATTAATTAAGTTAAATCTCGTATCATATTTAGTTATACTATAATTAAAATTTAATTTTATTATTATTTTTTATGTTTATTTGATTATTAATTTCTGGACTCATCAAATTTAATAAGCCATTATAATTATTAAATTGAATATTCTCGATCTCAATTTTAAATATCAAAGTATATTTTGTAGAAAATACTTTCTCATAACAACCTGTCCTTAAATTAAAAAAATAATTTTGTTTTTTTATATCCACTACATTAAAGTTTTGATTTTTATTGATCTTTTTTTGTTTACTATACTCCTTTAAAACTTGGTTTTCAGCAGCTTGACAGGTTTCAAGGTTTTTAAATATACTACTGCCCTCAGCTAATACGCCTACTATAGGTTCAAAAGAATTTTTTTTATTAATTAATTTATAGGTA
>CENP01193532.1_pt1 | contig 26616 bp, 25 predicted proteins | sample 361281 | NCBI WGS metagenome assembly CENP01 (sample SAMEA2591122, study PRJEB7988) | marine metagenome | biome: marine biome (ENVO:00000447); feature: deep chlorophyll maximum layer (ENVO:xxxxxxxx); material: saline water (ENVO:00002010), including plankton (ENVO:xxxxxxxx) | depth 70 m | reverse complement strand
GATGCTGGCATATCAGGAGATGAGGTTTTAGGCTCAGGAGATCAGGGTTTGATGTTTGGTTATGCTTGTAAAGAAACTGCAGAGCTTATGCCATTGCCCATTGCATTGGCCCATAAATTGATGCTCAAACACGCTGATGTTAGAAAAACCAAAGGACTAGGCTTAAGACCGGATGCTAAATCACAAGTTTCTGTAGAGTACGATTCTAACTATCAGCCGAAACGTATCGATTGTATAGTTCTTTCAACACAACATAGTGATGATCTGGATTTGGTGAACTTAAAAGAAATCGTTAAAACACAAATTATTGATTCATGTTTACCAGAGACTCTTTTAGATAGTACAACAAAATTCCTTATTAATCCTGCTGGTCGATTTGTAATAGGTGGCCCAGTTGGTGATTGTGGCTTAACTGGAAGGAAAATTATTGTGGATACGTATGGCGGTATGGCTAGACATGGTGGCGGTGGTTTTTCTGGGAAAGATCCGTCTAAAGTTGACCGATCTGCTGCATACGGACTCAGACAGGTAGCAAAGTCATTAGTAAAAAATGATCTTTGTGATTATTGCGAAGTGCAAGCATCTTATGCAATTGGAATCTCTGATCCTATATCAGTTTTCATCAATACGTTTGAATCAGAAAAAATAAAATTAAGTGAAATACAAAAAATTGTTCAGGATAATTTTGATCTATCACCATCAGGCTTAATTAATTCACTTAATTTACTAGAACCTCTTTATTTAAAAACTGCTTCTTATGGTCATTTTGGCAGAGAAAATCAAGACTTTGCATGGGAAAAGCCATTAAAGTTTTAAAATACTGCTAAAATTAACACATGAAAATTTCTGTTGTAAGTGGAGGCTTTGATCCAATACATTCTGGCCACATAAGCTATATAAATTCAGCTAAAAAGTTTGGTGACTATCTTATTATTGCGCTAAATAGTGACGAGTGGCTAAGACAAAAGAAGGGAAAAGAGTTCATGCCATTTGAAGAAAGAAAGTCTATTCTTGAAAACATTAAAAATGTTGATGAAGTATTAGACTTTGAGGATGATGATTTAGGTAGTTGCATAAAGGCTCTTGAAAAGATAAAAGCTAAATTTCCTGATGATGAAATAATTTTTTGTAATGGTGGAGACCGTGGAAAAGAAAACATTCCTGAAATGTCAGTCAGCGGGATAACTTTTGAGTTCAGTGTTGGCGGTGATGATAAAAAAAATTCAAGTAGCTGGATTTTAAAAAATTGGAAATACGATAAAGAAAGAAGAGTTTGGGGTGAGTTTTTTAATTTATTTGAAGATGATCAAGTAAAAGTTAAAGAGCTAATTATTGAACCAAAAAAAGGAATGAGTCTTCAGAAACATCGCAAAAGGAGTGAGATATGGTTAGTCTCTCAAGGAAAGTGTCTCGTGAATTATTCAAAAGTATCTCCTAATAAGGTTGAAGAAATTACTTTAGATAAACATAATAGCTTACATGTGGAATTAGGGGATTGGCATCAAATTACTAACCCTTTCAATAAAACATGCAAGGTCATTGAAATTCAATATGGTAAGGAAACAATTGAAGAAGATATAGAAAGACATAGTTATTATAAAGACGATGAGTAATTTCAAGGATTATAAAGTTAAGGATATCTCACTTGCTGAATTCGGTAGGCAAGAAATATTACTTGCACAAGATGAAATGCCAGCTCTAATGCAATTAAGAGAAAAGTATCGTGACGAGCAGCCATTAGAAGGCGCAAAGATTATGGGTTGTATTCATATGACAATTCAAACAGCAGTTCTTATAGAAACATTAATTGATTTGGGTGCGGAAGTTAGATGGTCATCATGCAATATCTTCTCAACTCAAGATCATGCTGCAGCAGCTATTGCTGACAAAGGCATTCCTGTGTTTGCCTGGAAAGGTGAAACAGAAGAGGAATATGAGTGGTGTTTAGATCAAACAATCAATAAGGATGGCAAGCCTTGGGATGCCAATATGATTCTGGATGACGGTGGCGATTTAACTATCAAAGTCCATAAAGAATATCCAAAGATGCTTGAGCATATTCATGGTATTTCAGAAGAAACCACAACAGGAGTTAAGCGCTTAAAAGAAATGCTTGTAAGTGGCGAACTTCAAGTACCAGCTATTAATGTAAATGACTCAATCACTAAATCTAAAAATGATAATAAGTATGGTTGTCGTCATGGGTTAGATGATGCAATTAAGCGCGGGACTGATATGCTTCTATCTGGAAAGAAAGCTTTAGTTATAGGTTATGGTGATGTTGGCAAAGGTTCCGCAGATTCATTAATGCAGCAAAAAATGATCGTGGATGTCACAGAAGTTGACCCTATTTGTGCAATGCAGGCATGTTTTGATGGATATTCAGTTGTTTCTGCTTACAGAGGGGGAAAAGTAACAAGTGATGGCAGTAATTTAGATAGTAAGTTATTGGAAAAATATGATCTTGTTGTTACAACAACAGGAAACATAAATGTACTTGATAAATATATGTTAGATGCGCTTAAATCTGGATGTGTAGTTTGCAACATTGGGCATTTTGATAATGAGATTGATGTTAAGTATTTGAAAAATTTTGAATGGTATGAAGTTAAACCTGGAGTTCACAAAGTACTAAGAGGAAATGATAACTATATATTACTGCTCGGAGAAGGGCGTTTGGTTAATTTAGCACTAGCAACAGGACACCCAAGTAGAGTTATGGATGGTTCTTTTTGTAATCAAGTTTTAGCTCAAATACTGCTTTACAAAGATGGTTATGCAAACAAAAAAAATAATGAAAAAGAACTTTACGTTAAAGCCCTGCCAAAAAAACTTGATGAAGAGGTTGCATCTTTGATGGTTAAAGGATTTGGCGGAACATTGACAGAACTTACAACACAGCAAGAAAAATATTTATCAATAAATAAAAACGGTCCGTTTAAGAGCGATAGTTATTCATACTAATTTCTTGACTACTTCTTTGTAAACATCATCTAGTTCTAGCATATTCTTTTTAATTATAAGTTTTCCAAAAGAAAAATATTTTAACGCTAACAAAACTTTTTGTGCAGATGGCTTATCGGATGATATAAAAGAATATTTATATAATTCTTTTATTGCCATTTGATGGCTTATTTGTCTAATTTTGTTCGAATCACCCCAATTTAAAAAATAACAATATTTAGTTTTGCACTGAGTATTTAAATTTCTATCCCTTAAAAAAAACTTTCTGTCACCTGTGTTATTAGAAATGCCTTTTTCAAAATCAATATTAAACTGTTTACAGGACTCTTTTGATAACTTTATGATAGGTGGAGATGTTAAAATCTCACCACTCTTTAAATCAAGAACAAAAATATCTTCAGAAACTATATCCCATGATTTTTGTTTAAACTTGTAAGCTAAAGTAGATTTACCTGCATGGCTTTTTCCGCAAAAAATTAGCATTGTTCCATTCTTAGATACAGCAGAAGCATGCATCACAAACTTTGATCGCTGGGATAGACATAATGCTATAGGAAAGTTAACAATGAACTGTTTGATCTGATCAACATCTTTTATCAGAGGATATATCTCAATAAGATTTCCATTCTTTACTTGAAAAAATACCTTATCTTTTACGTAATAATGGCTTTTCAATGAGTGAATGCAATACTGACTTTTTGGAAGGACGCAATTCTCTTGTTTAAGAATTATCTCAATATCATGATTCTTTTCTTCAACTTTGATAAAACCATAATCGCTTAGATCTATTGAGCTTTTAAAAATAAGGTTATAAGCTTTGAAATGCAAGAATTAAACGCCGTCAGACGATAGATTGCCTGGGAAATTGGCATCTCCTGTTCCATCAACATCAATATCCTGAATAAGGTCTTTTGCATCACCAATTTCAGTTATAGTAGGCTTTTGCCACTCTTTTGAGATTTCCATTTCTAGACAATACTGCATATTTGTCTTTTTTTCAATCCCATTTATTTTTATTTAGCCACCTGTTTAAGGTGTAAAAACACCAAATATTCATTAAGGTCTTCTCATTAAGAGTTTTGTCTTTAAATTTTTCAAATTCTTCTAATAAGCTCTTCTTGCAAATATATTCTGAAATTAATGGATTTATATTCTTTATCTCATTCTCAATATTATGAATATCTTTCACAGATATCCCAGATAAAAAATTATGTGTTAAATTTGATTTTGAAAATCTTTTTCTAATTTCATCAGGAACATATTCTTCAACAGCTTCGCGCAAAACATACCTAGTTTCACCGTGCTTTAATTTAAATTTAGAAGGGAGGCTTAAACATAAATCAACAACTTTCTTATCAAAAAAAGGTGATTGTTGAGTAATCCCATAATCAAAAAGCAATATATCCTGACAAACAAATACAGTTTCAATAAGTTTATTTTTGACCTTTGCACTATGGGGTCTAAAAATATTAGCCTGTGAATATAGATCTTTAATCTGATATTTCTCTTTATAGTGCTGTTTAATGATAAAATTAGACCTCTTTGGTCTAAAGAAATAATCCTTCAATTTGAAATAGAATTTAAATAATTGATTCTTTCTTAGCAGTGGTGCTAAAAACTTTTTATATAATGGCTTTTTTGAATACTCAGAGAAATTATGTTTCTTATCAAACATGAATAGTTCATATGCAAAATTAAAAATGCTCTTTAATTTAAATAGTTCAGATAACCTTTCATATCCATGAGATACTACTGTGTCTCCATCAGTTCCATCAAAAATATACTCTATTCCGCTTAATTTGCTTTCAGCAAAAGCTTTATCCCACAGATATATATTTGCCAAGTTAAATGGTTGGTCAAACCTTTCTATCCACGCATCAATCTTTTCATATGGGGATTCCGAAAAAAAATTTATATTCGAATGTTTATTTTTATTAACTACTAAATCTTGATAATAGCTCTCATCACAAATTAGTGGATTATTCTTCTTGTCGAAGAAATTCATAGAAAGACTTCTTACGTCATTATCATTTTTTTTGAGTATTAAATTATAAATTGTTGAAGAATCTAGCCCACCAGATACAAGGCACGCATTTTTTTTGTTGCTGAAAATTCTCTGTTTTATTGCATCATCAAGTTTCTCAATCAGAAGTTTTTTTGCATTTTCAAGACTTATATTTTCAGTCTTATTTTTATTTTGATAATCATATGAAATTATTTCCTTAGTAAATTTAGTAATTACCATATAATTAGAGGGCGGCAATGATTTTATTTCTTCATAAAAAGTGTCATGAGAATTGCTTCTATACTGGGATAAATATTCATTAATTTTTTTAATGTTTGGTGAAAGAGATAATTTTGGAAAGAGTTTAATATATTTTATTTCTGAACTGAAAAGATAAATATCATCATTGTCATAGAAATAAAGAGGTTTTGATCCAAAATGATCCCTGCCAACGTATAATTTTTGTTTCTTCTTGTCAAAAAGTGTAAAAGAAAAATTACCTATTAATTTTTCTATCCATAATCTAGAATCAAGATAAAGTTCTGATAGAAATTGCTCATTCGTTGTGTTTTTTAATAGCTTCATCGCTTCACTTTTATAATGAAAGTCACCATCGACTACTGCTGTAATATTTCTAGTGTTATGGGCTATTGTTTCACTGTGCGATAATTGAATAATTACAATATTATTTTCTTCGTGAACTAATTGAAAGTGCAGACCCTTCTGACCAGCTTCTTTTTGAATATTTTCAACAAATTTTGTTTTATGCTTTATATTTCCTTGCTCCTCTCTCTTGAAGAGAAGACCAATAATCCTTTTTTTCATTTTGTAAGCATAACTCTATATTCTTTAATATTATTTGAGCCACCAAATATTATTTTTTTATTTTGGTCTTCTATCCATGCATGAGAAGAAAAACTGTCATTTGATTTTGCTCCAATAAATAAAACTGTATTCTTTGGGTTAAGTTTTTTTATTAGTATTGAGCATGTAAAACATGAAAAGATCTTTTTTTTGTAAAACTTTTCTACAATTTCTATTAATTCGCTTTTAGTGATAAAAAGTGGTATTGCACTATTAAGATCTAAATTTTGAATACTCTCCTTAAATGATCGGCGAAGAATCAGTATCTTTACAGTCAAAAGCATTATGAATACATAAGCTAATTTAATTTTCCTCATTAACTTCTTCTATTACTTCTTTGTTTATTAATTCGAAAATAAAAGAAAGTGCACTATCTTTATCAAAATTAATAAATTCCTTCTCAAGAGCAATCAACATATCAGCTATTAATCTCGGCTTTTTCATATAACTTAATATGAAGCTTGCAGTGCCATTCGAAGAAAAAAACTTGCCCTCCTCAATATTTAGGAAATATGTTGCATCATTAATCGACTCCATCATGATGTTTTTTGTAACCACGAATTTTTTTGAAAATATTTTAGAAGTGTGACAGAGTCCCATTTTTTTTTACTATTTCTATAGATCTCTTTAGTGAGAACAAGCCTATTAGTATAGCCAAAAAACTAATTAAAGAAATAATCACCAAGAGCATAATTAAATCTGAATAAGGAGTTTGTTCCAAAATTCTTGATCTAATTAGTTCAATAGAATAAGTGGTAGGAAAAAAATATGAAATTTGTTGCATAAATGATGGCATTACAGAAATTGGGTATATTATCCCAGAAAAAATAGTGCAACCCATGAGAAATAATGAGTTGAGAAAATTCGTTTTCTTATAAACTATTAATACAGAGACAAATATCAGAGATATACCAATAAGTGGAATGCTTGAAAAAATTAATAGGAAGCACAACTCTAAAAAATTATTTGGTTCAATCATATTTTCTGTCAAAACCAAGGAGCAGAAATATATAAGGCACACTCTCAAAATTGCCTGAATCATTGGGAAAAAAATTGATGATATGCATATGTAAGAAAATTTAGATTTAACTTGAATCAAATTTTCAAAATATCCTAATGATTGAGCGCTACCTACAATTTGAGGTAATGATGAAAATGTTCTTGATATAAAAAGCATTAAGGTTGCTCCTGTAAAGAGGAACATAAAGTAATTATTTCCATACCTAGATAGGTAATTTGATATTGAATCCTCATAAGTCTTAGATGCAAAGAAAATAAAAATAATTACAATTAAGCTTAATATTGATTCACCAACTAGTGAGAATTTGTACGTTCTGTAATTTTTAATATCTTTTATAAAAGTTGCCTTTAAAACCTTGAAAAAATTCATAAATTTATAATTTCCTGAGTTCTTTCAGACAGGAAATCTTTGTTATGCGAAGTATTTATAACTATTGCTTCATTCCTTTCTCTTAAATATTTATCTAGTGCCAGGTGTATTAAATGAAGATTATTAATATCTAAATTAGATTCCATTTCATCGAAGAGCAAGATATTAGGTTTAGCTAATAAGCACCTCATTATTGAAAGTATTTGTGATTGGCCAAGTGAAATTTTGTTAACTGGATTTTCCAGAAAATGCATTAAATCATTTTTGCCAAAATACTTTCTTATAATGTCATTCGTCTCTTGTTTAGAAAGCATATTTAAAGCACCAAAATAATATAGGTTGTCCCAACAACTTAATCTCATGAAGAATGAGCGTGGGTTATTTGAGGTATAGATTGCAATTGGATTTACTGTTGAAAAATTTATAGTTCCAGAATCTTGAATGATTAACTGGGAAATTATTTTTAGAAGAGTAGTTTTACCAGAACCATTTGCACCCGAAATTCCATAACGTTTTGATGACTTGAATGTGAAGGAAAAATTCTTGATAACATCTTTTTTGGAAAAGCTTTTCGATATATTTTTTAACTCAACTTGCATTGGAAAAGAAATTATTTATTTTAATTTTTGAATTAAGTATTTTTCTACCCTTTTTATTAAATAATAAAAAAGTAAATTGTCTAATTAATTTGAAATTAACAGCACTGAGTCGAACGAAGAATATTCTAAAAACTTCAAATAAGCTAGGAGACTGCTTTTTCATAAATAAATTTGAAATAAAAGATCTTTTGTAAAAAAGCTCAGCTACAGACTCCTTAACAAATGGGCCAAATATTATATTCTCACATTGATCTACAATTTCTTTATTTTTAATTCTAAAATAATCATTGTCGCTGTAGCTTTCTTCGAACAATCTTTCTATCAAAGCTAATGTTATTCTAACTTCATTTACAAGGTTAAATTTTTTCATATAAAAGTTAACCAAGTCCCAATCTAAAGGCTCCTTTTTTATTAACTGTCTAGCATCAAATAGATACTGTGGGCCTACGTCAAAATTACTAGAAGATGATCCATGATAGATTATGTGAAGAAGATTTAATTCAGGTGATAATACATTTACTTGATTTCCTCTAAAATCCCTGACGTGAATATTTTCAAAAATCAAGTCATTGATTGTTTTAGTTGATTCTCTAAATATTTTAAAGTGCGGCTCAAGCCTTAATTGAAAAGATTTTGAATACAATGGATTAAAGTGATTTAAAAAAAATCTTCTTTTATGTTTGATAATTTCTTTTAATTCCAACTCATCTGAAAGGATTTTATAAACTTTATCTTTTTTATCAGGCTCAATAAGAATATCAATATCATTTAAAGGTCTTAGTGAGAGGTCTTTATAAGCAAATTCAGCAAGATAGAATCCCTTTAATATTGCATATTTACATTCATATTTATTGAGTACATTTATAACCCTGAGGCCAAATCCAACATGATTTGTTGTTTTAACATGTCGTTTTGCATAACTTTCTTTAAGTTCTCGTATTAGGTTATGGTGTGGGTATTTATTGGCTTTAGACCTTGAGATCATGCTAAGTAAAATTCCTTCAATTCTCGAATCAACTATGTATTTACTGAATTGGGATATCTCTTTCTGGGATATTGTATTACTTGATTCTATAACTCCCTTTTTTAATATTGAAGATAAAAATATTTTGTTGTTCATTTTAATTTCTTAGCTAATGACATTCAGTAGTACTATCTTAGAGTATAATTATTTTTTTGGCTGAGTGGCAGAGTGGTTATGCAGCGGACTGCAACTCCGTTAACATCGGTTCGATTCCGTTCTCAGCCTCCAACTTATGAAATATTTGATTACAGGAAGTTGCGGCTTTATTGGGTACAGTACCTGCAAAGATTTACTGAATAAAGGATTTAAGGTTGTTGGCATTGATAACTTAAATAATTATTATGATTCGAGTCTTAAAATTTCAAGAAAAAGAGATCTTGAGAAGTATAAAAATTTTTATTTTTTAGAGGCTGATTTAGAGAATATCTCAGAACTGAAGATACCAAATATTGACATAGTAATACACCTTGCAGCACAAGCTGGCGTTCGAGGTGGCCCTAATTTGATTGATGGTTACATAAAGGACAATATCACTTGTTTTTTAGAAATTTTAAATTTCACAGTTGCAAGAGAAATTAAATTTTTTATTTTTGCATCTTCTAGTTCAGTTTATTCAGATATTAATACTGTTCCATTTCTTGAGGATGATAAAAAATACAAGCCACAAACAGTCTATGGGCTTACAAAAAGATTAAATGAAAACATTGCGCACATATATGCAAAAAAATATGCACTAAATGCATTAGGCCTGAGATTTTTTACTGTTTATGGAGATTTTGGTAGACCAGATATGGCTTATTATAATTTCACCGAAAGAATACTTAATAAAGAAACAATAATTCTTAATAATAAAGGCAACATTTACAGAGATATGACACATATTGATGATATTGTTAATGGTATAAACCTTTCTGTGAGACATATTGCTAACCAAAATAAAAATTTTTTTGATGTATTTAATCTTGGCAGTGGCAAACCTATAAGAATTAAAGACTTATTAGATATATTAGTAAAAGAAGTGGGATACGACACTACAAAAATTAAGCATAAGAGTGTCGAAGAGGTGCTTAAAACTCATGCATCATTGGTAAAATCTAAAAAAATTTTAGGATATGAACCAAAAAAAGAATTTAATGTGGCTATAAAGCAATTTTGTGTATGGCTTAAGGAGCATAAAAATATATAATTTGTGAATTATGAGTGATTTTAAAATAGGTGTAATAGGCAAAGGTTTCGTAGGCTCTGCAGTATCATTTGGTTTTTCTGCCAACGTTGGCGTTGATTATGAGATTAGAATATTTGATGTTGATCCACAGAAATCATCACATAGTTTAGAAGAAACAGTAAACGATTCTGATTTTGTATTTATTTCAGTTCCAACCCCTGCAAATTCTAGTGGTGAAATAGATTTAAGCATTCTAGATAAATGCTTAGCACAGATTAATGGATGTATTGTTGACAATAATACCATTTTCTTAATAAGGTCCACGGTAGTGCCAGGCTCATCAAGATATTTTCAACAAAGATATCCAAATCTAAAAATTGTATTTAACCCTGAATTTCTCACTGAGCGCTCAGCTAATTTTGATTTTATTTCACAGACTAGATATGTTTTGGGTGGTGATGCAAAAGATACTGGTAAAGTTGCTGATATGTATAGAAATAGATTTGGAAAAAATATTTCAATAATTGAAACAAGTTTTGAATCCGCAGAATTAATTAAATATATGTGTAATACATACTTTGCTATGAAAGTCTCTTTTCTAAATGAGATGAAAATTTTATCTGATATCTCAGGAGCTAATTGGGATGACTGTATTGAAGGGTTTGTGAGGGATGGAAGAATAGGTCACTCGCATATGAATGTTCCTGGACCAGATGGCAAATTTGGGTTTGGTGGTAGTTGTTTCCCAAAAGATATACAGGCAATAATAAAATATGCAGAGAGTAAAGACTTCTCAATGGAAACATTAAAGGGTGCTTGGAAAACAAACCTTAATGTAAGGCCAGAAAGAGATTGGGAAAACTTAAAAGGAAGAGCTGTATCTGAAGGGGAATAATATTGCCCAGGTGGTGAAATTGGTAGACACAAGGGACTTAAAATCCCTCGAAGGAAACTTCGTGCCGGTTCAAGTCCGGCCCTGGGCACCAATTTCCATAAGTAAAAAGTTTAAAATTGCATTTAAAAAGTAACGAACAAAGAATTATAAAGTCAGGATTGTGGCTTTATAGTTCGCAAACAATCAAACTCTTATCCATCCTAATAATCTATCCTCTAATTATTTTTACTCATGATGAGTATAGCTTGGGGGTATGGATAGGAACCATAGCTCTAGTAAGCTTCATTCATCTTTCAGATCTTGGCTTCCACTTGCCTTGGATTAACTTATTATCAGAACGTCGTATTAATAATTCAAAAAATTTTATTGAAGTGCTGTATTCGGGACTTGCCTTATTTTTTTTAATCATACTTTTTGCAACAATTATATTTCTTATCTTTGGAACCAGAATTTATGATTATTTATATTCTGAGGCAACAGATCCAAGATTATTCTCAATATTAGTCTTAGCAAACGCATTTCTTTTTATGACTAAAATTATTAGATCTGTATACAGGTCTTTCCTCGAAACACCTAAAGCTGTTAAATTTGAAGCTATTTCTGATTGTTTAATATTTTTTGTCAGCCTGATTGCTTTATATTTCTTTTCATCAAGCTTGCTTACTCTTAGCATTTTGTACTTTGCATGTTCTATTGCAATGTTTTTTTTAGCAGCATTCACTCTTTTTAAGGATCCGAGAGTTGCAGGTGCAAGGTTGAAAGCAATAAAGCTAAAAGATATCTTTAAAGAGCTATCAAAAAATGCAAGCAGAAATTTTCTATCAATACTCTCCAACTCCCTTAATACAAATCTACCCTTAATTATTGTCACATCTTTATTGGGAGCAATTCCAGCTGCCATAATTTCAGGAGCAAGAACTATTTCTAATATTCCAAGACAAGTAAATTCTGTTTTTCACACTTCTTCTGTCCCAGAATTTAATGCGCTAAATGCAACTAATGATATAAAGGGGATAATTCAATTATTCTCAAAGATATTAAAATTCACTGTTTTTTCAAACATTATAATCAGCTTAATATTAATAGTTTTTGGACCATATTTTCTAAATCTATGGCTGGGTTTTGATATTGAGGAAGCTAAACCACTATTTTTTGTATTTGCAATATGGTCATTGATTGAAGGAGTCAAAATGGTTTCTCATGAATCCTTGATTGGAGCAAATAGATTTAATGTTGTATCGCTATCTGATATTTCTGCAACAATCATTTCGATACTATTGCTATATTCTTTGATCGAGCATGCAGGAATAATTGCAGTTCCTTTGGCGATGTTAATATCTACAGGTATCATTGGAGCTCCAATGCTACTTGCGTATCAAGCCAGACTGATGAATTCTATGAACTTTAATAAAACTATACTTAGTTACTTCTTAATAACCTTGATTGCAATCAGTCTACAGTCTCTTGTTTTTTTTAATATTTATACTTGAAACATCAATTAATGTTTAAAATAAAACATAATTTATGATCAAAAATACATATTCTGGCTTATTGAATCTCTGGCCAATCTATTTTGCACTCACTGCGTTTTTACCAGTATATATAGAAAGCAATTATCTCCTTGGCATTATTACAATTTTTTTGCCAGTTTTTTATTTGTTTATGCATTTTCTAACTAAGCGACCAATAGAAATAAAATTTAAAATTCAGAATACGATAATAGGCTCACTAATTTTTGCACTTGTATTTATTTCATCATTAATTTCAAATGATGTTGGAAATTCTTTAGGAAGGATATCAATAATCATATTGTTTTTATTTGGTACTTACTTGGCTGCTCTATATGGTCATGTCTTACTGCTTCCAAGAATATTAAAAAGAACAACAGTGTTGGTTTTAATATTACTTATACTGAGTATCTTTACATCAGACGAAGGTCTAACAATTCGTTTGTCACAAATTAAATCGCCAAATTCTATGGCAGCTTTATTATTTGGTTTGCTTCCTGGTGCTTTTCTATTTAGAGGTGCAATTAGATTTCTTTTATGTTCAGCAATCTTGTATTTAATCCTGGTTGTGGGCAGTAGAAATGGTATTATCTCATTTTTCTTATTTGTTGGTATATACGTTTTTCTATCTAGCAATTTTAAATTTTCTTTACTTCTTTTTGTCAGTTTTATTTTGATATTATTTTCTCCAATTCTATTTGATTTAGCGAGCTCACTACTTTTGATTGATAATCAGTGGCGTGGTTTAGATACAGGATTCACCGGAAGGGTTTTTGCATGGCAATATGGCTTACAACTGCTCTCTGAAAGGCCAATACTTGGTTGGGGTTTTGGTAACTCTCATCTTGAATTTGAAGAGTTTACTATGTTTGTTGCCGAAGCAAACTATGATTATAACCTTACAGGTGTTCATAATGGCATTCTTGCTACCCTTATTGAGCTAGGCATTCCAGCAACAATATTAATATCAATAGTTTTCTTTGTTTTGCTCAGACAATTTATTAAAAGCATCGAAAGTAGACAGTTACGCAATTTAATAACTGCTTTTTTAGCTGGATACCTATTTATCGGATTATTTGAAGAAGTATTCATTAACATTGGCAACCTAACGTCACTTATATTTCTGATGTTAGTTGGCATGTCACTAAAATCAAGAAGGAGGAATTTATGAGAATTGCATTCATACAGCCTCAAATTCCGCATTATAGAGTTCCATTTTTTCATTTGCTAAGCAAACAAGAAAACTTATCTCTCAAAGTCTACAGCTCCGCAGGACATTTGGGAAAAATTACGGAAATCACTGATAGATACGAATGGATGCATATATTGGGTAAATATAAAAAACTATACTTTGGAGTTGATTGGCAAGAAGGGTTATTTTCAATAAATTTTGATAAATATGATACTTTTGTAATTGCAGGGAACCCTAGAAATATTCCAGCTTTAATTTTCACAACAATTGCAAGACTGAAAGGAAAGAAAGTTGTATGGCTAGGACATTACATGAGCATTAATTCCTCAAAATTTTTATCAGCAATTAGACATTTTCTATATTTAATACCAAAAAATATCTGTTTCTACACTAAGGCAGAGTATGAAAAAGCAAATGCAGAACTCGCAAAATATAAACTTAATTTAGACTACATTAGCAATGGATTAGATATTAGCGAAATTAAAAAGTACCGCGAAAATTTTTCTTTTGATAAAAGAAAATACAATATCCTTCTCATTGGAAGACTAACGCCAAGAGTAAAAACTAGCAATATTTTTCACGCTGTAAGTAAATTGAAAAATAAGGAAGTGCAATTACATATCATTGGCGACGGGGAGTCCAAACATTACTTACAAAATCTAGCAAAAAAATTAAATTTAGAGGAAAACATTTTCTTTTATGGCGGCCTTATTGAAGAGAGAGAAATATCTAAAATAGCGAATAAATGCTCTTTGTTTTTGTCTAGCGACTGTGTTGGTCTTTCTTTGATTCATGCTTTGAGCTACGGTATACCTGCTCTGATTAATGATAACAGAAGAACACAAGGCCCCGAAGCTGACATAATGGACCTTGGGCAAATTGGCGGATTCCATAATGGAAGTATTGAGTCGCTGAGCAAAACTATTGATGCCTTTTTTGCTAGTGGTGAATCCTTAAACAACTATTCTAAAAATGCTATCAGAGTTATGAATAGTAACCATAATATTGATATTATGGTCGAAAGAATTATTAGCTTATTAAGTGATTTAAAGTGAATATTTATTCTCTTTTATATTTTAAAGAAGGTACGCAAGCTCCCGTTAATTTAGGTAAAAAGTCAGATATTCATGATACATACCTAGCAAATGCATTTTTGTTGCAACAATCACTAAAAAACTCAAAATATACTCACAAAATAATTACTAATTCAAAAAGTAGAATACAAAATTTTATTAACAGAACTGGTCAAATTATTGATTTCATTGAAGTGGATTTTAAATGGCAAATACCTATTAACATAAAATTTCATGAAGCCCACTACAAGCTTGAGTTATATGAAATGTTTAGCTCAGGTTCATTTGGAGATCAAATAATGTTGGTGGATACTGATTTAATTTTTTCTGACAATTCTGAAAAACTTCTCAATATTATTAGCAAAAATGAAGAGAATATTTTCGTTTTTGATGTTAAAGGGATTGAGCTCAATAAAGACGATCAAAAAGAACACGAAAAAGCAATTAATTATTTACTTAGCTATAAGATTAAATCATTTAATTGGTATGGTGGCGAATTTATTGTGGCAACGCCAAGTGCCTTTAAAGAAATCACCAAAGGCATTAAGAAATATTTACCGTTCTATCTTGATTCGCTAAATTTATTACCTCATCAAGGTGATGAGATGTTGCTAAATACTGTTCTCAATTCTGAGATTAAATTTGAGGTAATTGATATTAATAATTTTATTAAGGGTAATGCAATAATGAGATACTGGAGCGCAGGAACTCATTTGCCTCAACGCAGGTTTGCAGAAATTCAAGATAGTCATATATTGCATTTTCCTGCTGATAAACCATTCCTTGCAAAGGAGTCATTTACCAAATACAACTATAAAAAATTCATTAAAAACTATAAAAAATATTTATTTTTTAAAGCGATTTTTAGAAGTATTTTTTACTTTTTTAGAAACTCTTTCAAAAAAAAGAGGTACGCTCCAAAATCATGAAGAACTCTTTGATATTAAACTTTGCAAATATCCATTCAGGTGGAGCTCTTCAAGTTGCATGTGCTTTTATTAATGATATGCAACACATGAAAGATGATATGAAAATTTTGAGGCAGAAATACAATGTTATTTGTCTAATGAGCACAGAATTAGATAGTTTTTTTCAAATAAACAATAATGAGATTGCATCATTATTTGATAAAGTTGAAATAAAAAATTTCTATGGCTTTGGTGCGATGAAATATACTAGCTATATAAATTCTTTCAAACCTAAAATCATTTTCTCTTTATTTGGACCTACATACTTCTTCTCGAATGCAACTGAAATAACTGGTTTTGCCCAGCCTTGGATCATAAATGAAGACAAAAATGTATATAAGCAGATGCCGTATCTGTCTAAGATCTTTAATAAAATTAAATTTGAAATCCAATGGCGTTTTTTTCTAAAGGCAAACGTCTTAATTGCAGAATTGCCTAGCGTAAAAAACAGATTGGCCCATTACAGAAAATTTAAAAAAGATATTATGGTAGCTAGAAATAGTCTTAACCCTATCCTTATCGAAAATGAAGAAAGTACAAATTTGTGGATTCAACCAAAAACAGTCAAATTTGGTTACCCCACGAGAAATTATATCCACAAAAATATTAATTTTGCTATCGAGTTAATAGATATGTTAAATAAAGACTCTGCAATAAACTATGAATTACATCTAACCCTTTGCAAAACAGAATATAAGGGGCTCAATATTAAGAACAAATCTTTCATTAAAAATCATGGTCGTCTAAATTTAAAAGATCTAAAAGAATTTTATAAGACAATTGATTGTGTAATTTTTCCATCCTTGCTTGAATGTTTTTCAGCAACACCTATTGAATCCCTTTTCTTTAAAAAAATTCTATTTTGCTCTAATAGAGATTTTATAAAAGATTCTATTGGTGAAAATGCAGTTTTTTTTGATCCATATGATTTGGATTCAACAAAGAAAGTAATTAAAAGCTTTTTTAACAATAAAAACTCTAATGACATTAATAAAATTCTAGAAACTGGATATCAGTATGTTTTGAAACTGCCTACAAGTGCTGAAAGATCTTCTGAGTATCTCAAAATTTTAAAAAAATATGGTTAAAAAGAAAGGAATCAACGTTGTGTCTCTTGGTTCAAGGGATTTTTATAATGTTGCAATAGCGCTTAATAATCAAGGCATGCTTGGATACTTAATTACTGATTTCTATACACCCAATATTCTAAGAACCCTATTAAAGAAGAGATTTGATCCAAATCTAAACTCTAATAAAACTTTAAGTTTGATGATAATTTTATTACCTTTTTTGGTTGTTATCAGATCTTTATTATCGAAATCCATGGGCAATAAGTATTATGATTTTATTTTTGGGTTCATATCTGCATTTATATGCACGGTAAGAGGAAACAATGCTATTGTTTATTCATATTATTGCAGTGGGTTTTATTCCTTTTTAAAATTATTCAATATAAGAAAAATTAGATACCAGGTATTTCAAGTTCATCCGACACCATGGCATGTTTCAAAAGTTTTAAAGGATGATCAACATTCATTTCAGCAATATAGCGAAATAAATTTTCGAGAAGAGCAAGATGTTCTATGGAGTGAAAATGAAAATGCCAAATATTTTGAAGCCTTAAGTAATGCTGAGTCAGTTATGTGTGCAAGCCACGCAACTGGCCATAGTATTCAATTAAAAGGAAAGAAGAAAATAAGCTATCAATTAACTCCATATGGAAGTAGATTTAACTACATAGATGACAAAGAAAAAAAACAGAATAAAAAATTTAAACTTTTAACAGTTGCAAAAATTTCACAACGCAAAGGACTTCATCATGCCTTTGAGGCTTTAAAAAATGCCCAAGATACTGAGTGGGTTATAGTTGGAGAAGAGTTTGATCAAGATTTAATTAATTTAGCTCCAAAATATGTCAAATTTAAGAAAAACTTATCAATTAGCATGTTGATCAATGAATACAGGAAAGCTGATCTTTTTATTATGCCAAGTATAATTGAGGGTTTTGGTCTTGTTTATCTTGAATCGATAGCTCAACTTACTCCTGTACTATGTTCACATAATACAGGGGTGGCAGATATACTAAAACATAGGGAATCTGCATTCATAATTGATCCAAAAAAACATGATGAGATCTACAGTATTTTAGATTGGTGCAAAAAAAACCCAAAAATGTTACAAAAAATAGCTTACAAAGCTCAACAACAATCTAAATCATTAACATGGAAAAATTTTCATGATAGTGTGTGTAGGGTAGCAGGCAATATTTATACCAACAATGAAAGAATTTAAGAATAAAAAACTACTAATTACTGGTGGAACTGGTTCATTTGGAAATGCTGTCCTAAAAAAATTTTTAAAAAGCAATTTATCAGAAATCAGAATTCTAAGTCGAGATGAAAAGAAACAAGATGATATGCGAAAAAAATATCATAATGAAAAATTAAAATTCTATTTGGGTGATGTCAGAGAGCCAAATTCTTTAGTTAGTGCAATTAGGGGTGTAGACTATATCTTCCACGCTGCAGCTTTAAAACAAGTTCCATCTTGTGAGTTTTTTCCGTTAGAAGCTGTTAAAACAAATATTATTGGTACTGAAAATGTTTTGGAAACAGCAATAAATCATGGGGTAAAAAAAGTTGTATGTTTAAGCACCGATAAGGCAGTGTATCCAATAAATGCAATGGGTATTTCAAAAGCTCTTATGGAAAAGGTAATAATTGCAAAATCTAGAACATCAGAAAATACAAAAATATGTATTACGAGATATGGAAATGTAATGGCTTCAAGAGGATCAGTCATCCCATTATTCATTAATCAAATCCTTAAAGACGAACCTATTACAATCACAAACCCAAACATGACTAGATTCATGATGACACTTGAGAGTGCTGTTGATCTTGTACTTTTTGCATTTCGTGAGTGCAATTCAGGAGATATCTTTGTACAAAAAGCACCTGGTGCAACAATAGAGTTGCTTGCTGAGTGTTTAAAAAATGCTCTTGGTAAACCCAACCACAAAGTAGAGATGATTGGTATAAGGCATGGAGAGAAGGTATCTGAAGCATTGATGAGCAAAGAGGAGGTTGTTGCATCATTAGATATGGGAGACTACTTTAGAATTCCTCCTGATATGCGTGATTTAAATTACCAAAAGTTTATTGAAAAAGGGTCACTTAAGGTATCTGAGGTTGAGGAGTATACTTCACATAACACTACAAGATTAGATAAAAAGCGGTTAAATGTTTTGTTAAAACAACTCAATTTTTTTAAGGCTTTCAATAATGGTCAATTGATAGATCCAGAAGAGTCATGATAAAAAAAAACAATAAAATAGTAGTTACAGGCGCTAATGGCTTCGTTGGAAAAAACTTATGTTTACATTTGGAAGAGGGAGGCTACTTAAACATTGAAAAAATTTTAAGTGATACTTCAGACCAACAAATCGTAAATATTCTTAAAGATGCAGATCTTGTTATACACCTTGCAGGTGTTAATAGAACAGATGATGATGTTAATTTTAAAAAAGGAAATGTTGACTTAACAAAAAAAATTGTAGAAATTTTAAAGCAAAATAAACAAAGCCCAATTTTTTTTGCTTCATCAATTCAAGCAGAACTAGCAAACCCATATGGCAAAAGCAAGAGAGAAGCTGAATTACTTATTTCAAATTATTCTGATGAGACAAAATCAAAATCAATAATAATGAGATACCCAAATCTTTTTGGGAAATGGTGCAAGCCAAATTATAATTCAGTCGTTGCCACATTTTGCCACAATGTCGCGCATTCAAAAGAAATAGTGGTCCATGATCCTAAAAAAGAAATCAATCTCCACTATATAGATGATCTTTGTAATGAGCTTCTTTCGTTAATTAACAGCAATATGGAAGGCATCTTAAGTCCAAAACTAACTTACAAAATAACTCTTGGACAGTTAGCTAAAACTATTAAAAGTTATAAAGAGGTTAGAGAGAGTCTTGTAGTTGAAGAAGTTGGGTATGGTTTGTCGAGAAATCTATATGCTACATATCTAAGCTACCAAGATCCTGAGGATTTTATTTATAGAATAAAAAAAAATGAAGATGAAAGAGGAAATTTTTCCGAGTTCTTGAAAACAAAAAAGTCTGGTCAATTTTCATTTTTTACCATAAAACCAAATAAGACGAGAGGTAATCATTATCACCATACTAAAAATGAAAAATTTTTAATTATGAAGGGGAAGGCAAAGTTTGCATTTAAAAACCTCATTACCAAAAAAGAATTGTTTATAGAAGTGTCAGATGATGAAAACTTGGTTATAGAGTCAATTCCAGGCTGGTCTCACAACATAAAAAATGTTGGAGAAGAAGACTTATATGCAATTTTGTGGGCAAATGAAATATACGACAGCAAAAATCCTGATACAATTTTTAAACCAATATGAAAAGAAAGTTAAAAGTTTTAACAATTGTAGGCACCAGGCCTGAACTCATCAGGTTAAGTATGGTAATTAAGAAGCTAGAGAAAAATTTTAATCATGTTCTTGTTCACACTGGCCAGAATTATGACTACGAACTTAATGAAATATTTTTCAACGAATTTCAAATAAAAAAACCAAAATATTATCTCGACTCAGCAAGAGAAAATGCATCTAAAACAATAGGTCAAATACTAATTGATGTTGACGATGTATTAGAAAAAGAAAATCCTGACGCAATACTAATATTAGGAGATACTAATTCTTGTATTTCTGCCTTAGCTGCAAAAAGAAGGAAAATACCAATTTTCCATATGGAGGCAGGCAACAGGTGCTTCGATATGAGGGTTCCTGAAGAAATTAATAGGAAAATTGTCGATCATATATCAGACATAAACATGACATACAGCACAATAGCAAGAGATTACCTAATAATGGAAGGCATTAGACCAGAAAAGATTATAAAGACTGGTAGTCCTATGAAGGAAGTTTTGGATTTCCATAATGACAACATAGAAAACTCAGATATTCTAAATAAATTAAAGTTGGTGGAGGATAAATTTTTCCTAGTAAGTTGCCACAGAGAGGAAAATATTGATGATAATGATAATTTTAGCAATTTATGTGAATCAATTAATGCTATAGCTGAGAAATATTGTATGCCAATAGTATTTTCTACTCACCCTAGAACAAGAAAAGTTATTAATAAAAATAAAATTAAATTTAACAAGCTTGTAATGTTGTCTAAGCCCTTAGGCTTTTTTGACTACAATAAACTACAGAGGTCATCAAAATGTGTCCTGTCTGATAGCGGAACAATTACAGAGGAATCTTCAATATCAAATTTTAGAGCACTTAACATAAGATATTCAAATGAAAGGCCAGAGGGTTTTGAGGAAGGTGCTGTGATGATGGTTGGTCTGAAGAAAAATAGAATAATGCAGGCCCTAAATATTTTAAGTACTCAATCAAAGGGCAGTCAAAGTTGTCTAAAGATTGTTTCTGATTATGAAGTTGATAATGTTTCAGAAAAAGTAATTAGAGCCATTACTTCTTATGTTGATTATGTAAATTTCAATACTTGGAAGAAATGAGAAGTTGAAAGTAGTATTCATTTCAAATGCTTTTTTGCCTGAAAAAAATTCAGCCGCTGTACAATTATCTGCTCTTAAGAGTGAATTTTGTAAACATGGGCATGAAGTAAAAGTTTTTACAACTAAAGTTTTCAATAGGCAAAAACATGAAGATATTTATGAAGCCTTTGTTCCGTTTTTAAAATCAAGAAATTTGCTTTTAAGAACTCTTGGAGAGTTCTTGCTCTCACCTATTTTCTTTATATCTTTTTATTTTCAAATAAAAAGATATAACCCTGATTTAATAGTTTTTTATTCCCCATCAATATTTTTTGGGCCTTTCGTAAGCCTTTTTAAAAGAAATACAACAATATGTCTTATTTTGCGTGATATATTTCCAGAATGGGCAGCAAGGATAGGATTAATCAAATCAACAAAAATTTTAAATTTCTTTAAGTATTTCAGCTCTTTGCAATATAAGGCAGCTGATCATATTGCATATGAATCTGAACAAAATATTCAATACCTTGAAAAATATAATATAAATAAAAAACTTTTTAGGCTTAACAACTGGCTTGGAGATCGAATTATTGACCATACCAAAGTTCCACATAAATATTGTAAAAACCTATCTGACAAAAAAATTATTATTTATGCTGGAACAATTGGCCATGCACAAGGTGTAGATAATTTTAAACGATTCAGCACAACTATTGCCAAAGACAAAGACTATCATTTTTTAATGGTCGCCCATGGCCTTTTTTTAGAGGAATTAAAGAAGTTTGTTTTTGAAAACTCTATTACAAATATAAGTTTCAAAGATCCTGTGCCAGCTGAAGAAATTGAAGAACTACTAGAGAGTTGTTATCTGGGCTACATCTCCTTACAGGATGAGCTAGACAACATTCCAGGCAAATTTATTACATATTTAAGAGCTGGAATTCCAGTATTTGCAGATATCAGTTCTGATAATGCGCTAAATAAAATTATTCCTGAAGAAAAAGTTGGATTTATTGGATGTAAAAACCAATCTAAAGACAATTTTTACCTTGAAAAGATAAAAGATGTTGAAACTTATAACGAATATTCAATAAATTGCAAAAAGCTCCACAACTTAAATTATTCTGCTTTTGAAGCGTATCGTAATTTATTAGATAAAATGTAAAAAATTTGCACACTCATTTCCTTCCAAGCAAGCAAAATGAAGATTTCAAGTTTATAATAGCCAAATGATTAAAGATCATATAAATCAAGGCCTAGAAGAAGATTCAATTAACTTCGGTAAAATTTTTAGATTAATTTTAATGCAATCTAAATTAATCGTCATTTTGACTCTAATTTCAACAGCTGGTTTTGTAACAAGTTACTTAACAAGTGAAAAAACCTACAAAGTTACATCACTAATTAAGATTGACGGAGGCGGTCTACAGCCTGCTGGAGCTCAGTACGATTTTTTATCTGCGTCAAGCAGTTCCAATTTAGACAATCTAATTCAATTATATAAAACTCGAACAAATTTGCTTGAAACAATTAATGACCTAAATCTAAATGTTTCTTTGAAAGCAACGAGAAATAAAGGAAAAATCGATATTAAGCAGTTTGAAATAATTGATAAAAAAACTAATTCACCAATTAAGGTATTTCTCGAGGTAAATGATAAGAACTACTTTTTAATTACAACTGGTAATGAAAAAAAAGCCTTGTATTACGGTCAGGAATATACATTTGACAGTTTTGTATTGCAGCTAGCCAAAAATGGAACTATTGAAAATGAAGAAATTGAGATTGTTGCAAATGCCCCAGATAAGTTAGTTAATCTTTATAAAGGAATTATCCAGGTTGAAGCTTTAAATTCTCTAAGATTTTTAAACGCTAGAGAGGGCCTCATTAATGTATCAATGATTACCAATGATACAGAAATGGGGAAAAGTATTTTACAAAAACTTAATGAAATTTTTGTAAGGGAGGATTTATCGTATAACTCTAAGAAAGCAACCAGTGCAGTTGGCTTTATTGACGATCGCATTGAAACTATAGGTGCTGACCTAGCTCTTAAGCAATCAAAGCTTAGAGAGTATCAGGAAAAAACTTCAACTCTAAATATTGATCTAGAGGTGCAAACAATTATTCAAAAAATATCACAACTTCAAAAAATCCTAGATGATATACAGATCGAAAAGTCACGAGTAAGAGAGAGGTATACGGCAGAAAATCCACTATATCTAAATCTACTTGAGCAGGAAAAAATTCTATTGAACCAAATCTCTGAGATCGAAAATGAAATTGTGGAATTGCCAAATGCTCAGCAAAATTATCTGAATTTATTTCGAGATTTTGATGCTACACAAAGCATCTACAATGAATTGCTTAACCAGAAACTCAGTTACTCAATTCTTGAAGCTAGTACTGTTGGAAGCATTAGGATTATCGATGAGCCATATTTAGCTTCAAAAGTGTCACCTAATCCTATTAATTATTTATTCTACATTTTAGCTTTTGGAGTATTTAATATCCTTATAGGGTTTATAAGAGGTGTATTCTTCACGCCTGTAACAAATCCAGCAGAACTCAGAGAGTCAGGTATTTTTGAAGATATATATGGTGTCTTGCCAGATTTGGATAGTGATGAGAGGTATAATCGATCTCTAGAAACTCTATGTTTAAATATTGATAATTCAATTCAAATTGAAAGTGGAAAAGGAAAAATAATTTGCATTACTAGTCCGCTTGCATCATGTGGAAAAACAACAACATCCATTTCCTACGCACAAAAACTCGCAAAATTAGGATTTAAAACATTGCTCTTAGATTTTGATTTCAAAAAAGGAGATATTCACAAAAGAACAGAGATACAACACATAAAAAGAATTAGTTTAGAAGATTTCACATCATTAGATCTGCATAAGCTGGAAAAGCTTAAAGTAGAAAATAATTTTTATTGTTTGCCAAAATTAAAAAATTTATCGGATTCATTTGGTGCCGTAAATAATCAAGGTTTCATAGATAAGATTGGAACCTTAAGGGATCAATTTGATTTTATAGTAATAGATACTGCACCAATGCTATCTATTGCCGATACTGGAATACTATTGGCAATTGCAGATGTAAAGCTATTAGTAGTCAGACATGGCCAAACAAAAATGAATGAAATAAAACAAACTATACATCTGGTTGGACAGCTTGGAATAACATTCGATGGTATTGTCTATAATTTTTATGTAAAACCAAGTAGTTACTATGGTTATTATGGGCTATATGGAGACTATAATTATCAATACTATGCAGAAAGGTATTTGAACGATAGTTATGATTATGAAAAAAATAATTAGTGCAATAATAGTTGCGACCACAGTTATGGGATGCTCATTGGCGCCTGGAATGCATTTTTCCTCAGATAAGAATATAGGGAATACAGAGTATGTTTTTTTAGATGATGAAAAAAATATTAGAATTCCTGTTCAGCCAATTAATTTAAATTTGGTAAATGGACAGAGTAACTATAATAGGGCTAATTATTTGATTGGAAGAGGAGATTCGCTGAATGTAACTATATGGGGGTTGCCTGAAATCTTTCCAATGAATGTAGCTGATAGATCTAATAACATGAGAATTGTTAATGCTGAAGGAGCTATTTTTTTTCCTTACGTAGGCACAATTATTGCTGAAGGAAGATCGCCTGAAAGTGTTCGAGAAGAGATTACAACAAAATTATCAAAATATTTTACAGATCCACAAGTTGATGTATCTATAAGTGGATATAACTCACAAAAAATTTATATCCTTGGAGAAGTTACTTCCCCAAGAAAAATCAATTTAACTGAAACCCCATTGTCACTTAGTGACGCACTAGGGGAGGCGTTGGGGCTGAAAACCGATACTTCAGCTGCAAATGAGGTTTTTGTAATTAGAGATGGCGGCAATATTGACAATGTTTCGGTTTTTAAGGCTGATATGTCATCCCCATCCGGTTTTTTGATAGCTAATAGTTTTATCCTGCAACCAGAGGATATTGTGTATGTTAATGCCAAAGGAACTGCTAGATGGAACAGGGTGATATCCCAATTCTTCCCATTCTCATCCTTACTAAATAGTGTAGATAACCTTGTCCAACAAGACTAAGAAGCAGATTTTAATTATATGTTTTGCAAACTATTGCAGAAGTCCTGTGGCTGAAAAAATATTACAAGATACCTTTAAAGATGAATTAGCTTTTTTTTCTGCTGGCATTTCACCCATTGCTAAGGCAAGCATGGATCCAAGATCGATAGAATTCTTAACAGAAAGCAATATTAATGATGTTTATCATATGCCTAAGAAAATTAATAACAAAATGATAGAAAATTCAGATTTAGTCTTGGCAATGGATACTAATATTTTAATTGAACTGAATAAATCATTTAAAAAGTATATGAATAAATTTAAATTGTTTTCTTATGGACAACCAACCTATAATCTCTCTGATCCCTATAAATATTCGAAAGATGACTATAAAGAGATAATGATCAACGTAAAAAAATTGTCACTAAATTTTAGAGAAAGGTTTAAAATATAATTTTGCTTGGTGTCTATTCAAGCTATTTGTAAAGAAAAATGAAGGAAAACATCCAGTCAAAAGAAGATCTGCTTGATTGGATTGAAGCTCTTGAATATCAATTATTATTCAATGGTAGAAATGATACGAAATTATTTGCCAAGGAATTCATAGAACACCTCAACAACAAAGGTTTAATAGATGAATTAACTTCAAATATGCCATTTGAAAACTCTATCTCTAAAGATGAGGAATCTGATTATCCTGGCAACTGGCACATAGAAGAAAAAATTAGACATTACATCAGGTGGAATGCACTTATAACAGTTTTAAAAGCCAATAAGACACTTGATCTTGGAGGGCATATATCTACTTATTCATCTGCAGCGACCTTATATGAGGTTGGATTTAATCATTTTTTTAGAGGTGGCAATTTGTCAGACATGGTTTACTTTCAAGGTCATTCTTCTCCTGGAATATATGCAAGATCATTTCTAGAAGGTTCAATATCGAAACAAAACTTAGATAATTTTAGGCAAGAGATAGATGGGAAAGGGCTTTCATCATACCCACATCCATGGCTGATGCCAGACTATTGGCAATTTCCTACAGTTTCCATGGGTTTGGGTCCAATTATGGCGATATATCAAGCACACATAATGAAATACCTTGAACAAAGAGGCTTATTGCAAAATGAACCTAATAGAAAAATATGGATGTTTTGTGGTGATGGTGAGATGGATGAACCAGAATCCATGGGTGCAATTTCTTTGGCTGCAAGAGAAAAGCTAGATAATCTAATATTTGTAATTAACTGTAACCTACAAAGACTTGATGGGCCAGTCAGAGGTAACTCAAGAATTATTACTGAATTAGGTGCTATTTTTAAAGCAGCTGGATGGAATGT
>CENP01233672.1_pt1 | contig 26641 bp, 18 predicted proteins | sample 361281 | NCBI WGS metagenome assembly CENP01 (sample SAMEA2591122, study PRJEB7988) | marine metagenome | biome: marine biome (ENVO:00000447); feature: deep chlorophyll maximum layer (ENVO:xxxxxxxx); material: saline water (ENVO:00002010), including plankton (ENVO:xxxxxxxx) | depth 70 m | reverse complement strand
GTACATCTTACATTCTTCGTAATGCAGCTGGTGCTGCAGCCTGGGATGCTGGTGGAAGAGTTGATGGTAATTGGGAAGAATTAGTAAAGGTTGAAGATGCTGTCTATCAAAAGTATGATGTATCTGCTACTGGTGGTAATGCTGAATCAAACTTTAGAATGTCACTTGGTTACACTGATCAAGAAGGTACATCTGTGGGATCAGAGTTTGAAAGTATAACAGGTTCATTATCTGTCACTAGAAAATCTGGAAGGGTAACTCTTCAATCTACAAATAGAGTTGCTAACACAATTCAGGAAGGTCAATTTGAAGGTGGATCTTTCTATGCTGCTCCTCAGATGTCAAGAGTATTTATGTCTCCATTTATGCAACCTAAAAATCCAGACGGTTCTTGGAAACTAGACAACCCTATGAGTATTTTTAACCCATTATTTTTAGCTGAAAATAACATAAACAGAAATGAAGCTACAAGAGCTATTTCTAATAATCAGTTGTCAATAAACATTATTGAAGGATTAAAATTTAAAACAACATTTGGTATCGATTATATAAATGCTAATGTGCATTCATATGAAAACCCTTTGCACGGTGGTGGTTTAGGTGAAAATGGTACTTCATACATGACAAACTCAAGATATTTCAACTGGACAACACAAAATAACTTAGAATGGGATAAAACCTTTGGTGATAATGAGCATTTTCTTTCCGTTTTAGTGAGTCAAAGATTTCAAAAAAATAAATCATTGTCTAACTATTCGTATGGTGAAAATGTTCCAGCTATGGGATTAATTTACCCAAGTAGTTTTCAAACAAATCAGGCTAGTGCTGGTAGTTTTTCAGATTGGAAAGCACTTTCATATCTAGTGCTTGCAAACTATTCTTATAAAAACAAATATATATTTGATATTTCATACAGAAATGATGGTTCATCAAGATTTGCTTCTGACTATAGGTTTGGTAACTTTTACTCTGCTGGATTTGCTTGGAATATAACTGAAGAAAATTTCTTAAAAGATAATGATATTATCAATAACTTAAAGTTGAGAATTTCTTACGGTGAATCAGGAAACAATGCTGTCGGACTTAACCAATACCAGTCATTATTTTCTTATGGTGGATCATACAATGATAATGGTACTGTAACACCATCATCTTTTTCAAATCCAATAATTTCATGGGAAACAGCAAAACTTACTGACGTTGGAATTGATTTTAGTATTCTTGGCGGCAGAGTATCAGGATTAGTTAATTACTATATTAAAGACACGGCTGACTTATTACAAAGTGTTCCTTTGTCTCTTACAACAGGACATAGTTCTTACACTCAGAACGTTGGTACTGTAAGAAACCAAGGTGTTGAAATTGAGCTTGACGCTGAAGTTATAAAAGCTGGTGATTTCACTTGGAATATATATTCTAATTATGCTACAAATGATAATGAAATTTTATCATTAGCACAGGATGCTGCTGGAAATGACATTAACTTAGATGGATCATACAACGCTTCAAGAGTTGGAAGAGCTATTGGAGAATGGTTTATAAGAACATGGGGTGGTGTAGATTCTAATGATGGAAGACCTTATTTTATTGTAGGAGGTGACGGATCACCCGAGCAGCCATATTCAAATGATATAACATATATTCAAAATGAAGCTTTACAATCATTTCAAGGACAAAGGATGCCAACGTACTCCGGTGGTTTAGGTACTAGACTCTCTTATAAAGGTTTCTCAGTTGATGCTAATCTGTATTACTCTGGTGGTAACAAAATATTTGAAAGATGGGCATGGTACTACATGCAATCGGGGAGATATTCCACGTGGCTTTTTCAAGGTGGAGCTGACCTGATGAGAAGATGGCAGCAGCCAGGAGATGTTACAGATATCCCCAAAATGCAGTGGACATACAGTACATCGCTTACAGGATCTGGTACAACAACTAGATTCCTATATGATGGTGATTTTGTAAGACTAAGAGACTTAACTGTCGGTTATGATTTATCAAAATCTATGCTTGGAAACTCAGGTCTTGATGCTGTAAAAATTTACCTAAAAGGTTTAAATTTATTTACATGGGTTAAAGATGATGACCTAAGAATCGATCCTGAAGTTAGGATGGGCGGTAGCTGGGAGATTTATACTCCAATCTTAAAATCAATTTCGGTTGGAGCTAACATAAAATTTTAATAAAATGAAAAATATATATAAAAGTTTATTAGTATTATCATCTTTTCTCATAGTTATTTCATGTGGAAATGATGATTTAGAGCCAACATTGGCAATGAATAAAAGTTCTGAGACTGGTATCCAATCAGCTGAGGATTTATCTTCAGTGCTAAATGGAGCTTACGATAGAATGTCTTCATCAGCTTACTATGCTGGTTATTTCATTTTGAATGGAGAAGTAAGATCAGATAATTTTTACCCAAACGGTACTTCAGGTAGAAGAGGTGCAGCTGCTATGGATTACAGTCCTAACGGATATGGACCTTGGTCTACGATCTATAGAGTAATTGCGATGTGTAATATTGTAATTCAAGCTGACCATGCTAGTCTTAGCGGTAATCAAGCTGCTATTGATCATATAGTTGGTCAAGCATATGCATTAAGAGCACTTGCTCATTTTGATTTACTAAGAGAGTATGGACAACATTTTGTTTCTGGACAAGGAGGTGGTAACTCTTTGGGAGTGCCATATGTAAAGACTTACAGAGATCCTGCAAACTTAACCCCATCAAGAGATACAGTACAATCTAACGTAGATAATATTGTTGCAGATTTAAATCAAGGTATCAGCATGATGAATAGTACAGCAGATGATTCACGATATATGACCAAAGGTGGAGCGTATGCTATTTTAGCCAGAGCTGCCTTATATTATGGTTCTGTAAATTCTGCTTATTACTCTGCTGCTGCAAGTGCATCAAAATGGGTTTTAGATAACTGGAGTAAAGCTGCTGTTGGTCCTTCGGGATATATGGCATGTTGGTACACAGATAATCCTGTTAATGCTTTGTTTTCAGTTGCAGCATCTGGTACTGATTCCAATGGTCTTGAAGGAATGGCAAATATGTATAGAGGCCCAACTTATGGAGACATCAGAATTGTTGAAGGAGACGGAGCTGACGATGTTCATGATATCTATGAGTCTGATGATATTAGATATACTTCTCAGGGAATGATTGGGATGGAAAGAGGATATTTATCAATGCTTGGTAAATGGCCATCAATGGACTACTCTGATGATAATATTGTTATAAGAGTTGAAGAAATGCACTTAATATACGCAGAAGCTATGTTAAGATCTGGAGATGCTGCTACAGCAAAAACATATTTAAATAATGTTCAAGCTGCTAGAAGTGCATCACTAACTGATGCTACTTTAGATAATATCATTTTAGAGAGAAGAAGAGAATTTTTTGGAGAGGGATTAAGATTTTATGATATAACAAGATTAGGTATGGATATACCTCTTGTTGATCCAGTACTTCAAATGTATGATGATTTAACAGGATCTACAGTAGAATATGGCAGCTACAGATTAGCTTATCCAATCTCTCTGTCTGAAAGAAATGCGAACCCAAATATTGTTAACAACTACGGTTACTAATATTTGAATTAGCATAAATCAATAAAACCCGCCTTTTGGCGGGTTTTTTGTTATATTTCTGTTAACATGAAATATATTTTACAACTAATAATATTATTCTCATTAACATCACTTTTTTCACAAAAAATCAATGTTGAGAATATTGAAATACTAAGAGATTCTTTTGGTGTTCCTCATATATATGCAAAAACAGATGCTGAATTAGCATACGGATTGGCATGGGCACACTCAGAAGATGATTTTAAAACTATTCAAGAAGCGTATTTAGCAGGCAATGGTTTATTAAGTAAACATATAGGGCTGAGAGGAGCTCCTGCGGATTTTTTAACACAACTTATAAGATCAGATTATATTGTTGATAGCTTATACCATACTATTGATAAGAATTTTATAAAAGTAATTGAAGGCTACGCTCAAGGAATTAACAGATTTGCAGAGGTCAATCCAGATCAAATTCTAGTAAAAAAGCTATTCCCAATCACAACTAAAAAAATGATAAGGTATTCATTCTTGCAACTTTTTATTTCAAGTGAGGGTGATGATTTTATTAGAACAATTGTTGAAAATACAACTAGAAAAATATCTTTTCTGGACAACAATAAGCTAGGATCAAATTTATTTGCTTTTAGCACTAATATTACAAAGAATGGTGAAACGTATCTTGGAATTAATACACATCAACCATTAGATGGACCTACCTCTTGGTATGAAGCACATCTAGTTAGTGAAGAAGGAACAAATATTATAGGAGCCACTTTTGCAGGTGCTCCATGTATACTTACTGGTACAAACGAAAATTTAGGATGGACTCATACAGTCAACTACCCAGATAAAACAGATATTTTTCAACTTGAAATGATTAACAAGAATTACTATAAGTTTGATAATCAAATTCTAAAATTAAAAACATTTAAAGCAAAAGCTTACATCAAGATTTTAGGCATTCCAATTAGGGTAAAGAAAAAATATTATGAAAGTATTTATGGTCCAACATTAAAAAATAAAAATGGTTTTTTTTCTGTTAGATCAGGCTCATTATTTAATATAAGAGCTCTAGAACAATGGTGGAAAATGAATAAAGCCAAAAACTTTGATGAATTCTACGGAATATTAGAAATGAATCAAATACCTGGTTATAACATAGGCTATGCTGATAAAGATGATAACATATTTTATATTTCTAATGGTATTATTCCTGTAAGAAATGAATCATATAATTGGAGTGGAATTGTTCCTGGAAATACAAAAAAAACGTTATGGACAGAATATTATAAAACCAATGAATTACCTCAAGTCTTAAACCCAAAATCAGGTTATGTTTATAATGCAAATCATAGTCCTTTTAAATCAACTTCAATAGAAGAAAATCCTAATCCTAAAAGTTTTTCTTCTAATATGAATTACGAGTTATATGATAATAACAGAAGTAAGAGAATATTTGAATTGATTAATTCATATGATTCAATAGATTATAATGATTTTAAGGATATAAAATATGATCATACCTTCCCTAATCCATTTCATTATAATTTTATGGACATAAATAAAATAATGGAAATGAATCCTAATGAATATCCAGAAATAAAAGAATTATTAGAGAACATACAGAATTGGGATAGAAAAACCAATATTGAATCGATTGGAGCTGGTGCATTTGCAATGTTTTACTATAATCTTAGAAAATACTTTAGAAAAAGTTATATAAACAGAGAATTCAGTAAAGATATAATTACACAATGCTTATTAGAAGTAAAAGAACAAATGTTAAAATATTTTAAAACTACCAGTGTAAAACTCGGAGATTATCAAAAACTAGTAAGAGGAGATAAAGAAATACCAATCTGGGGAATGCCTGATGTTATAACAGCCATGAATGCAAGTAATTATAAAGATGGAAAAATTAGAGTAACGCATGGCGAATCATATATTCAATTTGCAAAATTTAGTAAAAAAGGAACTGAAATTGAATCAATTATTTCATATGGCGCTAGTGATCATAAAAATTCTAAACATTACTCAGATCAGATGGATATTTACAAGAAATTTGGAACAAAAAAAATGAGTTTTGACAGGAAAGAAAATTATAAAAATGCTGTTAAAATTTATAATCCGAAATAGTGTTATATGAACGATTCATAAAGAACTAAATACTTTTTAATCACTGTTTCTATATCAAAAAAAGCTGCTCTTTCAAATGCATTTTCTTTAAAATTATTGAGTAGTATATCATTTTTTAAAATAGTTTGAGCAAATTCAACCATTTGATCAATATTATTGTAATCAGTTAAAAAACCAGTATGGTTATGGATATTAACCTCAGGAAGACCACCAACATTTGAAGAAATTATTACATTTTTTGAAGCCATTGCTTCTAGTGCTGATAAGCCAAAACTTTCAGTTTTAGAAGGTAAAATGAATAAATCAGAGTGGCATAATTCTCTTTCAACTTGTTGAGTATTTCCTAAAAAGTATACATTTTTAATTTTTTTTCTTTCAACAATATCCCTGACAGCTTCCAATTCAGGTCCCTCACCTATTAATTTCAACTTCGATTTAATGTTAGAAGATAATTTTTCAAAAAAATCAATTACACCTCTAACATTCTTAACTGGCCTAAAATTACTTACATGTGTAATTATTTTATAACCTTCATTATCTTCCTTACATATATTAAGTTGGGTTCTAAACTTTGCAAGATCAACAAAATTTGGAACAACCGTTATTTCTTTTTTTACATTAAAAAAATCAATTGTACTATTTTTTAAACTTTCTGAAACTGATGTAACTACATCAGAATTCTCAATAGAAAATTTTACAGCTGGTTTGTAAAATGGGTGCTTACCAACCAGTGTTATGTCTGTTCCATGAAGAGTTGTGACTATTGGAATGTTAATTTTCTCCGATGCAAGCATTTTTTTAGCCATATAAGCAGCATAAGCATGAGGAATAGCATAATGTACATGTATTATATCAATAGAATGTTTTATACATACATCTACTAGTTTACTAGACAAAGCAAGTTCATAAGGCTGAAAGTTAAAAAGTGGGTAAAAAGGGACATTTACCTTATGATAATAAACAGATTCATTATCTGGCACCAACCTTACGGGCATTTGATATGCTATAAAATGGATATCATGACCCATTTTAGCTAATTTGTGGCCTAATTCTGTGGCAAGTACACCACTACCCCCAAAAGTTGGATAACATACAATAACGATCTTCATATTTAGTTTAATGAATTTTTGATTAATCTATGAACTTCTGTTCTAATATTATTTATAATTAGTTTTTTGTTTTCCATTGATGGATATGTTCTATTTGATAAAAAAACATAAATTAGGTTATCCTCAGGATCAGCCCAAGCGTAAGTTCCAGTGAACCCTGAATGCCCAAAACTTTCATCAGAAACACATTCGCACGCAGAGTTAGTTTCTTTATCTAATTGACGTTTGTCAAATCCTATGCCACGTCTGTTTCCTTTAAAATGTCGTTTATTAAATAAATCGAAGTTAGAGGAACTAAAAATTTCAGTGTCTCCAATTTTACCCTTGGAAAGGAAAAGATGCATCATTTTAGCTATATCCTCTGAATTTCCAAATAGTCCAGCATGACCTCCAATACCACCTTGCATTGCAGCTCCCATATCATGTACAAAACCTTGTAATTTCGCATATCTAAAATATGTATCAATTTCAGATGGTACTATATTATCTTTAGGGTAGTAATCTCTAGGATTATATGTCAAAGATTTCGCTCTAATTCTAGAAAAAACTTCATTTTTTATAATTAAATCTAGTGATTTACCATGCTTAGACTCCAAGAAAGATTTTAAAAAGTAATAAGGGACATCACTATATTTATATTCTTTAACTTTTAAAAGATCGCTATCAACTATTCTTTTCATAATAGTATCATTCCAATATTTGTTCATATATAATTTGTCAGCAACTTGAGTTGAAAATTTATTTGATCTAGAATCTTCATAGTATTTTTTTATTTGTTTATTAGTGATTGAGTCTAAAGTTTCCTTATAAAGTGGAATCCAAGGAATTAGTGCTGCTTGATGAGAAAACATCTCATCAAATCTTATGTTAGACTTATCCTTTAAGTTGTATTCAGTATAAATTTGAGAAAGGTTTGTGTCTAAATTAAGTTCATTTTTATCAAACTCTATCAACATTAAAGGAACACTAACAAGGATTTTTGTTAGGGATGCTAAATCATAAAGCATATCATTTGTTACTGCCTTTTTTTTTTAAAGGTCTGATAACCATAAGATTTATTGTAAACAACTTTACCATCTTTAGCAATTAGCAACTGAGCTCCAGGTGTCATTTCTTCTTTAATTGAATGATTTATCAAAGAGTCAATTTTTTTAATTCCCTCGGTGGAAAATCCATTGTTCAAATAATGAGAATAAGATAATTTATTAATTGTTTCTATCTCGATCTTTGTATTCACAGGAATATCATCATGAATTGAAACTGGAAGTCTACCTTTGGATGAAATAGATCCAAAAATAACTTGAGCTGCTTTTTCTTGAAAAATATCTCTGTTTTGATATGCGATTAGTATGGATTCAATCCCATCAATATTGATATCAGAAACACAGTAGGGTTTTGCAAATACAGCCAATGTTAAGCTGATATCATTCTTTAGAGTTTCAACTAACTTAATTTCATCTTGATTTAATCTAAAAGGCTCAAATGGAGATTCATCAGACTTATGAAATCCAACTACAAGATGATCATATTCTAAAATAATCTCTTTTAGATCTTTAATATTAGTTCCTGTTAGATCTCTTATTTGAGAATATTTATTTAAAAAAGAAAGAAATGATTTATTATTTGCATCACCAATCTTGATGTAAGCTATTTTACTTTCAGCTTGCTTAAGAGGTAAATTATTATCATTATTTCTTACTAATGTCATAGATTGTTCTGCCAATTGGTCAAGCAAAGCAAAATCTTCTTCTTCATTCATTTCAGCAACAATGTTACTTTTTTGAATCTCTTTAAAATTATGAAGCCCAGATTTATACTTAGCCATCAAAATCTTTTTTACTGACTCTTCCAACCTTTCATTTGGGATTTTTTTTCTTGCAAGAGCTTTTTTAATTTGCTTAACACTCTCCTCTAAGTCATTTGGCATAAGTAGTATATCATTACCTACTTTCATTGCACTTACATCTGCATACTCTTTCTTAGTAAAATCAACAACTCCTTTCATATCAAGAGCATCAGTAATAATTAACCCATTAAAACTAAGCTCATTTTTAAGAATATTATTAATGATATTATTTGATAGTGTTGAGGGTAAATTCCCTTTTTGTAATGATGGCACATTAATATGAGCTGTCATTACAGAAGAAAGATTATTTTCTATCAGCTTTTTATAAGGGTATAGTTCAACATCATAAATCCTTTCTTTGTCAAAAGATATTAAAGGAAGAGTATAATGTGAATCGGTTTGAGTATCACCATGACCAGGGAAATGCTTAGCAGATCCCATTAAATTTGTCGACTGCATACCTTTCAAATATGCTAAAGCTTTTTCAGTTACGTTAAACTTATCTTCACCAAATGATCTTGATCCTATAATAGGATTGTCAGGGTTGGTATTAATATCTACTACAGGCGCAAAATTTATATGAACTCCAAGTCTATTGGCGTGTTTACCAATTCTTTCACCAACTTTATATACTAGTGACTCATCCTCTATTGCCCCTAAAGTCATATTATAGGGAAATGAGAAAGCATCATTTAGTCTCATCCCTATACCCCATTCAGCATCCATACCAATTAAAAGTGGAACTTTTGATATACTTTGGAAATGATTTGTTGCATCAGCTTGATCTTCAATTTTACCTAGTGAAAAGATTAGTCCACCAAGTTTATATTTATTAATCAATGAGGAAATATGACTAATTTCTTCTTCTCCATATTTAGTTGCAACCCAAACTGTAAATAATTGACCAATTTTCTCTTCCTGATTCAAAGAATTATAAACACTATCTACCCATTTTTTTTGTTCATCATAATCACTAGTTTCTAGTGGACTTTGTGAGTAATTTAAATTTAAAAAAGTAATGAATGCTATAATTAGAAATTTTCTCATGTTAGTAAAGTTTTATGCCAACTATTTTTAAGTTGAACTTCCCAGTGCTCAATATAATCTTTTTTTGTTTTAATTAAATTATTAAAAACAATGGACTCTTCATTGATTTTACCTTCAGATATTAATGTTTTAAAATCAGATAAACTTTGTAAGTTAATTTTTTCAGAATCAGCCTTGTAAGCAATATTTAATCTATTGAAAAAATCAACTCCAATTTCATTAGATAAATGAATTATAAAGTTTGTTAATTTATCAATGGAGCATCCACTAGCAGAGTTAATTTCTTCATCAACTGAAACAATTAAAAATAAATCATATCTGATTTCAAATGAGGATTTGATTTCAGCTCCATGAGATGACCAATCATTTAAAAATGGAGAAATTTCATTAATTAAGAATTTTTGATTTGAAGGACTAATAATTTTATCAGATTGAAATACCCAAAGTTTAGAAGAATCGCTTAACAATTTAAAATCAACCAACATACTAAGTAGCTTTATCTAATAACTCAGCAATATCATAAACTACTAGTTCTTTTTTCCTTTTTACATTTTTGATGCCGTCTGAAATCATTAATTTACAAAAAGGACAACCTACAGCTACAATATCTGAATTAGACTCAACGATTTCTTCCGTCCTTTTGATGTTAACTTCTTTATTTCCACTCTCCGATTCTTTAAAAATTTGAGCCCCACCAGCACCACAACACAAACCTTTTTCCTTACAATTCTTAAGTTCGTTAATTTCGGTACTCAATTTCTTAATTACATCTCGCGGTGGTTCATAAACCTTATTAGCACGCCCAAGATAACAAGGATCATGAAATGTTATTTTTTTTCCGTTAAAATCAGGCTTTTTAACATCAAGCTTTCCAGATGACAGTAGAAATGATAAAAATTCTGTATGGTGTAAAACCTCATAATTACCGCCTAGTTCCGGATACTCATTTTTAATAGTATTAAAACAATGAGGACATGCAGTAACTATTTTAGAAAAGCTGTAACTATTTAATGTTTGAATATTAGAAATTGCTTGCATTTGAAACAAAAACTCATTACCAGCCCGTTTAGCAGGATCACCAGTACAACTCTCCTCAGTACCTAAAACAGCATATGATACATTTGCTTTATCAAGTAAATTTGTAAAAGATTTAGTTACTTTTCTTGCTTGATCATCAAAAGATCCAGCACAACCTACCCAAAAAAGTAACTCTGGTTGAATTCCATTGTTATTTAACTCTTTTATGGTAGAAATTTTATTCATATTTTAAGATTTACCATCATCAAAAACTTGAATGGTAGCATTTTTTAAAACTAAATCTGTAAATCTACCATTATACCTTGTTGCCTTGACAAGATGATTATCAATCCAATGGTAATTTCCACCCCTGGGTTTACCCATTACCATACTGTGATACTTAAATCCATGATCTTTTAGCCATTTTTCAGTTACTGACCTGTGATCTTCAGTTCTGGATGTGAAAAAACAAATAACATGACCTTGATCATACCATCTGTTCAATGTTTCTAATGCATCGGGGTACACCTTTGCGGTCGCCATTCTGTCCGGCTCTTCATTTGGAATGTCGTCACATATAGTTCCATCAATATCTATTAAATAATTTTTGATACCATCAGGTAATACGGGACTAATTTTTTCACCACTATCTGATTTTTCCTCAAGTAAGTTGTCGATTTCTTCATTCATATTAATTATTATTTATCCAATTTATTCTGTCTTGATTATTAAACTGCCATGGAGCTCCATTATTTTCAATATTTATCATCATGTTATTAATCTCATTGGGAGCTGAAGATTCTTCCATCACCATATATCTTCTTATATCTAAAATTATTGACATTGGATCTATACCAATAGGACAAGACTCTACGCATGCATTACATGTTGTACATGCCCAAATCTCTTCTTTTTTAATATAATCACCCAATAAACTTTTATTGTCATTTAAAAACTGCTTATTTTTACTAATATTATTACCAACTTCTTCTAATCTGTCTCTTGTTTTCATCATAATTGATCTTGGGGAAAGAAGTTTTCCAGTAATATTTGCTGGACATTCGCTTGAACAACGTCCGCACTCCGTGCAAGTATATGCGCTTAATAATTGAAATTGGTTTAAATCAAATACATCTTTGGCTCCAAGTCTTTCAATTTCACTATTAGCACTGTTATGTTCAGGTTCAATATCGAGCATAATCTTTACTTCATTTAAAACGGATTTCATGTTAGAAAGTTTGCCTTTACTTTCTAAATTTGAAAAGTAAACATTTGGGAATGCTAGAATAATATGAAGATGTTTTGAATAATATAAATAATTGAGAAAAAATAAAATTCCAATTATATGCAACCACCAACTAGCTCTTTCAATATAAAAAACTGTCTCAACACTTAAATCAGAATACAAAAAAGTCATGTAAGAACTAACAGGGAATGATCCATATTCTAAATAATTATTGAAATTTTCATTTTGTAAAATTTGATCAGTGGCATTCATGTTCAAAAAAAGAAACATTAATATGATTTCAATGTATAGAATCATGTTAGCATCCAATTTTGGCCAACCCTTCAAATCATTTTTTATAAATCTATCGATTCTAATAATATTTCGTCTAATCCAAAATAATATGACAGAAATTATCACTAATAGAGCTAATATTTCAAAAAAAGCGATTAAAAAATTATAAAAAGAACCTAAGTATGGTGCTAAGGAACGATGTTTACCACTTACTCCATCAATGATAATTTCTAATAATTCAATATTTATTAATAAGAAAGCCACATAAACTATTAAGTGCAGAAAACCAACAACAGGTCTATCAAACATTTTTGATTGACCAAATGCTATCAATAATGTTTTTTTTATTCTCTCTTGTTTCTTGTCAACATTAGGAATTTTTTTTCCTAGAGAAATGTTTCGATATATCTTTTTACAATTTATAGCAAAAATTGAAATAGAAAAAATAAAAATAGAGACAAAAACAAACGAAGAAATCATAAGTATTCAGTTATTCCTTAGTTTGATATTCTTTATTTTTTTTTCCAAAAAGAGAAAAATGAACGTATCTCTTCGGGTTTAATCTCAAGTCTTCCATTAATAGATTTAGATTGTTACTAGCTTCGTTGAGAGACTTAATCATAGAATCATCATAAATTAATTGATTAAAGGTTCCGTCACCAGAGGATATTTCATCAATTATTGAATTTAAATTATTTGATGTTTTTGTTAAGTTTCCTATTATAAGTTCAACATCACTGAATGAATTTGACAAAGAAGAGAAATTTGATGAGAAATTATCAACATTTGATACAATATCATTTATTTTAATTTGATTACTGTTTATAATTGAATTTAAATTTTCAGCGGATTCTTTTAGATTTATTGCTAAATCTGAAAGCTGTGAAAATGATTCTTTTATTTGATTCTGAGAGTTGACATCCAAAACATTATTTATGTTTTTTAAAAGAGAATCCGCACTAACAAAGGTTGATTCAATCTTTTCTTGTAAGGGGGATAACTTATCGTTAACAAGCTCAGTCAAACCTGGTGCTATTGAAGATCTTAAAGTATCACCTGATTGAGCTAATGGACCTTTATTAGGTAAAATAGCAAGAGCTTTACCACCTATTAAACCTGTCTCATAAATCTGAGCTACACTATTTTTTGAAAATTTAACTTTATTCTCAACTCTAAATTTTATAAGAATATCCATTGTATTCTGATAAAATGAAATGTCTTGAATACTTCCAACATTGAACCCGCTAACAGTTACAGGTGTTCCTACAGAAACCCCTTCAATATCATCATAAATGGCAAAAAAAGTTCTATCAGATGAAAATATGTTATTACTTTTCAAGTAACTAAATCCAACAATAAACATTAGAATTCCTGATAAAACTAAAATGGCTGTTTTTATTTCGTTGGATAACTTCATTTCTTATATAAAATTATAAATAAAAGGATATTAATTTTCTAATTCATTTAAATATTTATCAATACTATATGATTTATTATTCTTGAAAAGTTCAATAAATGCATCTTTATATCCAGCAGATTTGGCTCTAATTAGATTTTTTCTTGCATCTTCAATATTATTTGATGATCCAAAATAATACTTATATAACTTTGAATTCTTTCTTAATGATAATGACTTCAACCCTTTAAAATTATAACTTTTGAGAGGAATCATTTTAGATCCAGTAGCTATTCTAACTTTAAATTCAAAAACATCCTTGGTTGTTGAATTACTAATTTCTAAAGTGTTATATGAAATATTGTCATTAAGATTTAAAAAATATTTATTTATTGCATCACTAATGGCTTGAGCCATTTCTGATTGTCCTTTTTTAGAGTTTAGATATTGACCTTCTGTTTTATTTGTAAGAAAACCTGTTTCTATCAACACACTTGGCATATATGTGTACTTTAATACTATGAAACCAGCTTGCTTAACAGTGCGATTCTTTCTTTTTAAATTGTTAACAAAAGATTTTTGTATTTGATTTGCAGCCAATATACTCTGATCTAAATACTCCTCTTGCATTAAAACAAGACTTATTACAGACTCTGGATTGTTAGGGTCAAATCCATCATATTTTTGCTCATAATTTTCTTCTAAAAAGATAACAGAATTCTCTTTTTTTGCTATCTGAAAATTTCTATCGTTAGCGTGCAAACCTAGAACAAATGTACCTGCACCGTATGCGTTTGAACTATGAGCATCACAATGGATAGATATAAATAAATCAGCATTAGAGTTATTGGCAATTTGCGCTCTTTTAAATAAATCAACAAATCTGTCGTCTTTTCTGGTATAAATTACTTCGTAATCTAATTTTTCTAGTTTTTTACCAACTTCTAAAGCAATATTCAAAACAATATTTTTTTCGTAGTAGCCATTTCCTCTGTTTCCAGGGTCTTTACCACCATGACCGGCATCTAATACAACTTTATATACATTTGATTGAGAGAAAACAAAATTCACAAGAAAAAATAATAGTATAAATAAAGAAGATAAATTATAATTAGACCTTGAATTCATCTCTTATAAAATTATCATTAATTTTGAACTTTGTAGAGTTCAATTTGAATTTTAATAGACAACATATAAACAACATATTAAGATATTTAATAGCTCTTTTTTTATTGATCTCTACTCAGCTCACTTTTTCACAGCAAGAAGAAAATAAGAATGAAATTTCAATTGACACTCTTGAGGAAAAATTATTATTAGACAAAGTAAGAAGAAAAGCTAAAGGATATATAAGAATAAATAACAAAGAAAAAAAAATATTCCTTTTTGATAAAGCAGAACTTTATTATCAAAATATAGAATTGAAAGCTGGAGTTATTGAGTTTGACTGGGGAAAAAATATAGTATCAGCTGGAAGATTAATTGATTCACTCGGCAATTACGGTCAATCTCCAATTTTTAAACAAGGTATGGATGAAATAAATCCCGATTCCCTTAGATACAATTTTGACTCTAAAAAAGCACTTATTTGGAACTCAAGATCTGAGCAAAGTGATATGAACGTTTTTTCTGAGGCAACAAAGAAAGAAAGTGATTCAATTTATTTTTTAAAAGAAGCTAAAGTAACTACCTCAAAAAATTTGGATGATCCTGAATATTACATTAGAGTAAGGTCTGCTAAATTTATTCCAAACAATAAAATAATAGCTGGTCCAAGTAATCTATATATATACGATGTACCAACGCCAATATTTTTACCCTTTGCCTTTTTTCCGTTAAGTCAAGATCGTAATTCAGGATTTATTTTTCCGACCATTGGTCAAAATAACAACAGAGGATATTTTTTTCAAAATGGCGGTTATTATTTTGCCCCAAGTGATTTTTATGATTTAACTCTTTTAGGGGATTACTACACTAATGGAAGTTATGGAATGAGAGTTGAATCAAACTATAGAAAGAGATATTCATTTAATGGAAGGCTTAGTTTCCGTTTTGAAAATTTGATTGATGGAGAGAGAGGATTGCCAGGTTACTCAAAATCTGATATTTATAATATAAGATGGACACATTCTCAGGATCCAAAATCCAATCCAAATAGTAGATTTTCAGCATCTGTTAATCTTGGAAGCAGTAATTATTTTAGAGAATCTTTAAATCAGATCAATACACCTAACTTTTTAAATAACACCTTAAATTCTTCAATTTCATATTCAAAAACTTTCAGTGGCTACCCTTCATTAAATATATCACTAACTGCATCACATTCTCAAAACACGAGAACAAAAACTGTAAATTTAGTTTTACCTACTTTCCAGGGTAATCTCGAAAGAATTTACCCGTTTGTTAAAAAGAATGCTCAAAAAAAAGGTATTTTAAAAAACATTAATCTACAGTACTCTTTCAGAGGAGAAAATAGAATTAATACCAATGACTCTTTGTTTTTGAAAAAAGACATGTTTAAAGATGCAAAGTATGGAATGAAACATTCTATCCCAATCAGTACAAACTTTAAAGTTTTAAAACATTTTAGTGTAAGCATGGGAGGAAATTTTGATGAAATATGGACTGGCTCAACAGTTTTTAGAAATAACTACAACTTAAATGAAAATCAAATAGGTGAAGTAGAAAATATAAAAGGTTTTGATCGTTTTTCACAATATAATTTTGGAATGAGTATTGGAACTACTATTTATGGCCTTTTTAATTTTAAAGAGGATAAAAATATTCGATCAATTCGTCATGTTATAAGACCCTCAATCAATTATAATATAAGGCCAAGTTTTGAAAAATATTATGACACTTACATAGTTGATGCTGATGGAAATACAGCAGAGTACACAAGATTTGAAGACTCATTCTTTGGTAGACCCTCAAAGAATTACTCAAGTAATATTGGCATAAATATAAGTAATAACCTTGAAGCTAAAGTTGCTAGTAAAGACAGCTTGAGTACAGAACCAAAAAAAATTAAAATTTTAAATAATCTAAATTTTTCCACAAGCTATAATCTTGCAGCAGATTCATTAAGGTTAGCGCCAATTAGAATGACAGCAGGTTCAACAATTTTTGATAATAAATTAAATATTAATATAGGAGCAACTTTTGATCCTTATTCTATCAATGATAATGGTGTTAGAATAGACAAATTAAATATTTCAAATGGTGGTGGACTTGTTAGAATGACAAGTGCAAATATGAATATGAGTTACTCAATAGATAGTAAAAGCTTGGGCTCCAATAATAGTCGAGATAATAGTGAAAATCTTTCAGGTGGAGGTAGATCGGATGATTTATTTGGACAAAGTCAAGATTTAACAAGAAGCACATTTGACAATGATGATAATGATGATGATGATAGTAATAAAAAAGAAGATAATATCAAAGAGTATATCAACAATATTGATTGGGACTTTAGATTAGCACACTCATTGACTTATCTAAATAATCGGGGGCAAAAAACAATTAGCAATAATTCTTTAATGTTCTCTGGAAATTTGATGTTATCAAAAAAATGGAAAGTTGGCGGATCATCTGGATATGATTTTAAAAATAAAGGTTTTACATACACTCAGCTTCGTTTTGAAAGAGATTTAGATAGCTGGAAAATGAATTTTAGCTGGGTGCCGTTTAGTGTAAGAGAGTCTTGGTACTTTTTTATAGGAATAAAATCTGGATTTTTAAGTGACTTAAAATACGACAAAAGAAAAGAACCTGATAAACGTTTATAATATGAAAAAAATAATTTACACAAAAAAAGCTCCAAATCCTGTTGGCCCATACAGTCAAGCAATCTTTGTTAATTCTACTCTATATATTTCTGGTCAAGTAGCTATTAATCCTGAGACAGGAAAAATTGAAAATTCAAATATTGAAACTGAAACACTTCAAGTAATGAAAAATCTTGAAGCTATATTGAATGAGGTTGGTTTTGATTTTAAGAATGTAATTAAAAGCTCAATTTTTTTAAGTGATATGAACAATTTTAATGCTGTTAACAAAATTTACGGAAGTTTTTTCAGTATTGAAGAAGCTCCTGCAAGAGTTACAGTTGAAGTTAGCAGACTTCCAAAAGATGTAAATGTTGAAATTGATATGATTGCTACTTAATCAACTCTTTGTGATATAAAATCAAACCATCTTTAGGTTTTTTTAATATACTTCCGACAATCATATCCCTTTTATTTAGCGCTTCTTGTAATTCGTCTTTTAAGTAATAAGCTATTGATCCGATGAAATGTAAAGGGATTTTTTTACAGTCTTCATATTGTTCAATTTGATTAATTATGAATAAACTTATTCCTTTGTTAATTAGATTTAAACAATAATTATTGTTCTTATTGTCAATCAAAAATTTTGCAAATGTCGCTAAGTATGCTTGAGGATTAGGTTTCTTATAAATAGTATCCTTAACAATATTTGGGTCAAGTTTATATTCCTTAGAAAATTTTAGAGCTATTTCTGGTGGCATTTTATTAAAAAAGTAATCTTTTAACATTTGTCTTCCGTAATAGTTTCCACTTGCATCGTCCATTAAAACATAACCCATTGAAGTAATTTTTTGAACTATATCAGCTCCATCATAATAAGTGCAATTTGAACCAGTTCCAAGAATAGAAACAATAGATTTTGATCCAACAGTTACAGTTGAATATACAGCTGCGTAAGTGTCTTCCTTTACTATAATTCTTGAATTCTCAAAAATAGATTCAAAAACTTTTTTTATTAGTTTTCTAGGAACCTCTGTGCCACATCCAGCACCATAAAAGTAAAGATGAGTTATATCTTTTCTTTTTTGGTATAGTTCAAAATTGTTAACAATTCTTTGCTCAATATTGTTATAATTTAATATTTGAGGATTTAATCCTTGGGTTTGGGTATCAAATACTATGTTTTTATTGGAATCTAGACAGATCCAATCAGTTTTTGTAGAACCACTATCAGCAATTAAAATCATTTAATTTATGAGCAAAAGTACTTTGCTAAATCAATCAATTTGTTTGAATAACCAGCCTCATTGTCATACCAGGAAATGATTTTATAAAACTTTGAGTTAAGTTGTATACCACCCTTAGCATCAACTATTGACGTTCTAGCATCTCCTATAAAATCTTGAGAAACAACAGCTTCATCAGTATAGCCAAGAATTCCATTTAATTCATTTTCTGAGGAAGATTTTAAAGTACTCATAACCTCCTCGTATGATGTATCCTTTATTAATTTTACAGTTAGATCAACCACGGAAACATTAGCAGTAGGAACTCTAAAAGCCATTCCTGTAATTTTTCCTTCTAAACTTGGAATAACCTTTGTAACAGCTTTTGCAGCACCAGTTGATGCTGGAATTATATTTAACAAGGAACTTCTCCCACCTCTAAAATCCTTTTTTGATGGCCCATCAACTGTAAATTGAGTTGCAGTAACAGCATGAACAGTTGTCATTAGCGCCTCCTCAACACCAAAACTATCATGCAGAACTTTAGTTAGTGGTGCCAAACAATTTGTAGTACAGCTTGCATTAGAAACAATTTTATCATTCTTGTCTAGATCATGATGATTTACACCCATAACGTACATAGGAGCATCTTTTGAAGGAGCAGATATAACAACTTTTGGAGCTCCACCATCAATATGATATTGAGCTGTTTCAAGAGTTGTAAAAATGCCAGTACATTCTGCAACTACATCAACACCTTTTTCATCCCATTTAATGTTCTTTGGATCTCTTTCTGCAGAAACTATTACAGTTTCTCCATTAACCGATAAGTTATTATTAACAACTGAAATATCAGCATTACATTTTCCATGAACAGAATCGTATTTTAGTAAATATGCTAAATGATTAATATCTAATAAATCATTAATAGCAACAATTTGAACATCATCTCTCTCATGTGATGCTCTCATTACCATTCTACCAATTCTACCAAATCCGTTAATTCCAATTTTTAATTTGCTCATTATATATTTTTAAGTATTCATTATTTTAGACATTCTTAACAATTCTTTGTTAATTTTTGATTTTCCTTTTATAGCTTTAGAAAGAGCAGTCTTATTTATTTTTCCATTTTGAATTCCAATCATTATTCTGGATTCACCATTTGTAAGAGATTCAACAGCTGTAATACCCATTTGAGTTCCAAGTACCCTATCAAAACATGATGGACTACCTCCTCTTTGCATGTGACCTAAAACTGAAACTCTCACTTCATATCTTGGTAATTTTTTCTCTATCATATCGGCTAATTGAAAAACGCTTTGACCAGTTTTATCTCCCTCAGCAACTACAATAATTGTTGAAGTTTTTCCTGCACTTTTACTTTTTTTCAATGAGTTAATTAAATTCTCGGTACTCATATTAACCTCAGGAATTAAAATTTCTTGAGCTCCAATTGCTAATCCAGTATTTAATGCAATAAAACCAGCATCTCTACCCATTACCTCGACTAAAAACAATCTGTGGTGTGAAATAGCAGTATCTCTAATCTTATCAATAGCTTCTGTTGCTGTATTTAAAGCAGTATCATAACCAAGAGTGTGGGAAGTTCCATACAGATCGTTATCAATAGTCCCAGGAATACCTATCACAGGAAGATTGAATTCTTCAGAAAAAATTAAACCACCAGTAAAAGATCCATCACCTCCAATTATTACTAAACCATCGATTTCATTTTTCTTAATGGTTTCATAAGCTATTATTCTTCCCTGTTTTGTTTTAAACTCTTCTGATCTGGCAGAATAAAGGAATGTTCCACCTCTATTAATAATACCTCTAACAGAACGAGTGAACAAGATCTTAGTATCATTTTCGATCAATCCTGAATATCCTCTGCTCACACCAGTACATTTAATATCGTAATGAGCACATGTTCTTGCTACTGCCCTGATGGCAGAATTCATACCTGGGGAATCTCCTCCACTTGTTAAAACAGCAATATTCTTCACAATTGTTAAATGAAATGCGAAATTAATTTAAATTTTCAAGAAAGAGAATTAATTAATCTAAATTCATCCAAATATTGCCAGATTGGTTAGATTTTACAGCTTTTTCAATAAAATCCATACCTCTTACACCTTCATCAATTGAAGGAAATTCAACTGAATCAAATTTTTGTTTTTTAATAGCTTTAGCTACTCCGTTATATATATTTCCCATTGAATCAAAAATCCCCTCAGGATGTCCAGGTGGAATTTTAGTCGAAATATTGGAAATATCATAATTGTAAGGGTGAGCAGTTTTTAATACACGCATAGGTTCATTGTCAGAAAGATGATATAAATAATTTGGGTTTTCTTGTTCCCATTTCAAACCACCTTTATCACCATAAATACTAATTCTTAAATTATTTTCTTCACCAGTAGCAATTTGACTAGATCTAATTGTACCGTTTGCTCCATTTTCAAGTTCAATCAGAATATTCGCATCAACATCCATTGGATTGTCATCATAAAGATTATTAAGGTGTGACAATATTTTTTTGACATTTGAACCTGCAACCAGTTCAACCATGTTAAAAGCGTGAGTACCTATATCTCCAACACAACAACTAATACCAGAAACTTTAGGATTTAATCTCCAGATTGAGGATCTTTTTTCTTTATCGTGTACTACAGGATTTAACCATCCTTGTAGATACTGAGCATCCACTTTATGCACCTTTCCAATCTCACCATTAGCTACCATCTTAGTCATTTGTCTTACCATTGGATAACCAGTGTAGGTATAGGTAACAGCAAAAACTAAATCTTTCGATTCTTTTATTCTGAAAAGTTCTTTGGCCTCAGAATATGTTGTAGTCAAAGGTTTTTCACATATAACATTAAAATCATTTTCCAATAACATTTTTGCCATTGGAAAGTGAAGAAAATTAGGTGTTAGAACAGAAACAACTTCTATTCTTTTTTCAGAATCAAACTTTTTTTCTTCATTAATAAATGTTTCATAATCCTTATAAACTCTATTCTCATTTAAGCCTAAATGGTTTGCAAATTTTAAACTTTCTTCATAATCTGGATTAAAAACACCACCGACTATTTCGTAATTATCATGCATTGATGAGGCAATCCTATGAAGGACACCAATAAGTGAGTCTCCACCTCCACCAAAAATCCCAAGTCTAATTTTTTTATTATGCATTATTAAATCTTAGTTTTTCAAGTTTATTTCTATTTAAAAATAGAATTCCAAAGAAAAATATTAGAATTAGTGGAAAATAAGTCATGTTAGCTAGCGTTGCTTTCCCCGCAGCAATTTCAGCAAGATCTTGAGTTAATCCAGAATCTAAAGCTATCTGTGTGTTATCATCGATCCAAGAACCTATTACAGGATTCCAAATTCCAGTTGCAAACATTCCCATTCCTCCAACTAAAGACATTCCTAATGCTCCAGTCTTAGGTAAATATTCTGCTACAAAACCAATCATAGTAGGCCAAAAATAACAAACACCGAAAGCAAACAACACAGCCGCACCATATAGGGCAGTCCCATCAACAATTGACATTAAATAAATTGCAACAGTAGAAACAATAGCAGACATAAATAAAACACCAATTGGATTTAATTTATGTACTATTGGTCCTGCAAAATATCTACCAACCGCCATAATACCTGTTACCATTGCTAGTATAAGCATCGGACTCGCTCCAGATTTTTCTAGTAATGGTTGTAACCATTGCTGAGTACCTAGCTCAGTGGTTGCTGTTAATGTCATACATAAAGCGATGAAAATAAAGAGAAAAGTAAATAGTGCTCTTATATTAGTACTTGTATCAGTATCTATGTTTTCAGATTTTGGAAATTTCTCTTTATAAAACATATATCCATAAATCAATGTTGGCGGAATCATAACAGCAATCTTTATTTGCCAACCCAAATCAAAAGAGCTTAAAAAATTTGCAGCTAAAGCTCCAATCACTATTCCACCTGGAAACCAAACATGAAATTTGTTCAACATAGTTGTTCTATTGTCAGTATACATATCAGCAATCAAAGGATTACAAGCTGCTTCAACAGAACCATTTGCAAAACCAATCAAAAATGATGAAAGTAAGAGAGTTGTAAAACCATCAGCATAGATTGTCATTACTAAGCCTATCAGATGTGCAAAAAAAGCAAATACTAAAAGTTTTTTTGGACCAAAATAATTGTAAAGAAGTCCCCCAAAAATAGTTGCTACAGGAAATCCCCAAAAGGCCATTGAGTTAATCCATCCTAATTGAGTATTGTTTAAATTAAAGTCATTCCCAAGTTCTACTAATATTCCCGCTCTTATGGCAAAGGTCATGGCAGTAACAATGAGTGCTATACATGAGGCATTAAATAATGCTTTTTTTGAAATTGCAGTTTCCATATCTTAGTTGTTAATTACTTAAATATATTAATTCTTTTTATTCTTTTTTAACTTTTTTATAAGCTCAGAAAAATTGTTAAACTCTACATCAAACTGTAATCCAACACCTTGTGTGAATCCAACTTCATCGCCAAAAAATTGATATTCATTTTCTTTATTAAAAATTCTTGCTCTTAAACTTCCAGAATCATTTAGTAAAAAATCTACTTGGACATTCCCTAATATTACATTTTCTTCGGTTCCACTCACAGGAACCCCGATCTTTCCATTAACTAATATTCTATCACTTATTTCACTTTGTAGTGTTAATCCTATTCTATCTCGATTTAATAAACTTGAAGCTGCAAATCTATCACCCTGAGAAAAATTGATACCAATATTCATCTTATCATTTGGATTTGTAAATATTTCGTCAATGATTCCTGAAGCTCTTTGAAATAAATTATTTGTAATTGTTTGTGATGAAATTAAAGATTGAGAAAAATCATTAATAAAAATCCCCTGTGTGATCAATGATAATGATTGACTTTGTTCTTTTTCATAATCACTTAAGTAATAATCTAATTCAGATTTTACAGCTCCCCTAGTTTCTGGAAATTCTAAATCAAATATTGGAGTATTAAGATTAGACAATTCACCTTCAAGGTATATATTTACTAAAGTTGGTATTTTTCTATTAAAAGATGTATTTTGAATAAGTGATGCAGGATTAGCGCCGCCTGGAACTTCATACGATGCATTAGCACTTAAAACTCCACTATATGGTTCACCGTCCCACTTTATGTTGGCCCCTTTATTTATTTCAAATTGTCTTTCAATAAAACCTAAACTTTTATAATAGTAATATCCTTTTTCAGCAGTAAAGTCTCCAGATAAAGCAAAGGCTCCAGAATAATCTGAGTTAATTATAATTTTTCCATTACCATAACCACTTATTCTGGAATTAGTGTTTTCGTCAAAAATAATCTCAATCAAGGCATTTTCATTTAAATCTAAGTCAAGAGACAATTCTAATCCTCTATTCAATACACTTTCTTCAGAATTATTAGTGAATTTCAAAAAACTAATTTCACTTGTACCATCACCATATTTAATAGGTACTGAAATTTTGGTATTCAAATTTGATCTTCCAGAAATATCAATATCTAAATCTTTCCCATAACCATAAAACTTTGCAACACCGTCTATAAATCCGGATCCGTAATAATATTCGTTATCTTTTCTTTCAGTATTTAATGCTAATAAGTTGTCAGAATTAATTTCAAAGTCTAAAAACCAGTCTTTAAATCTATTATGAGATATTTTGCCATCCATAATTCCTACAGTCTTTAAATCTTTATCCTCAATATTGAATTTATCAATTATTATATCATAATTATCAATAATAAATTTTGGATTATCTAAAAAACTAAATCCAATTCCTAAATATGGGACATCAAATCTTGATTTATTAGCCTGAATAAATCCCATTAATTTTGGTTTTTTTAAAGTCCCTAAGATTTGAATATCAGAATTAAACAAACCTTCTATATTTTTTAGAACATCTTCCCCAATTGCAGAGAAGGGAGATATGTCAAAATTTTTTGATTTAAGATCTAAATCAATTGGAAAATCATTGTCCTTAATTTCAAATTTACCTCTTAAGTCCAATGTTATATTATTTTCCTTTATAATATTCAAATTCATGTCATAATAATCTAAACCTTCATTAGATTCAATATTTAAATTAACGTTTCCAATTAAAATATTATTGCCTGAGAATTCATTAATCACCAGTGAGGAAGAACCAAAATATGTTTCATTGATTTTATTTAAAATTATGGAACCATTAACTAATCCTTCATATTGAATATTTTTAGGTTTTGGAAAAATTGAAGAAAAATCTACATTATCAAAATTTGACAAGAATTCAAAGTCATTGTTTGTGTCCAGATAACTTAATTCAACAGTTTGATTATTTGATTTAATAGTAAAAGAAGTTAATTGTTTAAAATCTTTACCACTTATAAACAAATTCTTATTCTTTAAAAATGATTTTTCTAAAACCCATTGATTTTTATTGTAATCGAAAATTATTTCATTAATTCTGAAAATTGATTGATTTTGATCATTAAATGAATGATTTATGTTAATATTATTTGTGTTGTTATTTGAAATAAAATTTACATCAATAGTTGTTGAATCATCACCAAAATCAGTATCCAACACAAAAGAACTACCGTTAAAAAATGGTGATAAAATTTCTTGAATCTTAAGTTGAGATTTTTCATCCTCTATCTTGAAGTTTACATTTTTTAATTTAATGTCATTATTTGAAACACCAGGACTATTAAAGTTTAACTCAAAAGTTTTATCATCGATTTTTCCTCCCAAAAATGTATTCTCTTCAATTGAAAAATCTGAACTAAATATTTTAGCAATTTTTGGTTTTAAATTGAAATTAAAACTTATTTCATCCGTATTTCTAAGATATTGGTAATTACTATATCTCGAAATAAATGAGTCAAAAATATTCTTTAAAAAATTGAAAGATTTGAAATTTCCAATTATAATTCCATCAATAGCATCAGGAGATGTAATGTTAATAATTCTTTTATCTTCAACAACTCTACTTTGTGCGACTAGTTCTTCAAAATCATAATTTAATTCATTATCGAAGTAATTGAAATCTATAAATCTCAAGTCTCCAATCAGATCTTTTACATTACTTCCACGAAGCTTAGTTACAATATTTCCAGATAATTTATTGTTGATTTTTTGGGACAGGTTCAACTCTGAAAGGTTTGCGTTTTCAATTGATGATGAAAAATCAAAATCTATCAAATCATTGTTGTAGTTAACCGATCCAGAAAAATCCATATTTATATTTTCCTCATCAATACTCAAAAATCCATCGAAAATTTTGTCAGAAATATTTCCAGAGATATTAATATTCTTGTATTTATAGTTATTAATTTCGACACTTGATATGTTACCCTCTAGTGATGAATTCAAATATTCATTAGTAAATCCTCTCCCATCAATATTAAAATTAAAATCAGAAAAGCCGAGAAAAGGCAATCCAGTAATTTTAGATAAGTTTATATTTTTTCCAATAAAAATTCCTTCATACTTGGAATTATCTATATCACCAAAATCAGAGATATTTAAATCAGATGTTACACTCCCTTTATCTGTTGATAATTTAAAAGAAGATTGAATTATATTATTCGAAAATTTTAAAAATCCAGAAAGTTCAAATATTCCTAAATCTGATATTGATGTTGGTAATATATCGCCAAAAATTCCTGGATATGTTTTTCTCAAATCTGCAGATGATGATTTTAATTTATTAATATCTATAGAAATTCCATTTATTTCATTAGTATCTAAATCCAATTTTACAAATCCATCAAAAGAAGATGATGAACTTATAATTTCAAGATCAATAAGAGAAATACTTTTTTGATTACCTTCAAAATCTAAGATTAATTGGTATGATACTGAGTTGGCTGCATTGAAGAAATCAGAGAAATAAAAGTTAGTTGATTCAATATTTCCTTGATAATTCAAAGAATTATTATCATTAAAATC
>CENP01172857.1_pt1 | contig 26644 bp, 20 predicted proteins | sample 361281 | NCBI WGS metagenome assembly CENP01 (sample SAMEA2591122, study PRJEB7988) | marine metagenome | biome: marine biome (ENVO:00000447); feature: deep chlorophyll maximum layer (ENVO:xxxxxxxx); material: saline water (ENVO:00002010), including plankton (ENVO:xxxxxxxx) | depth 70 m | reverse complement strand
ATATCAAGCGGATATGCGACTTATCTTTGGGATTTTGGAGATGGAAACACGTCGGATATCATATCACCTCTTCATGTCTATCAAAATTTTGGAAAATATACGGTGAAATTGACATCTATTTCAGATTTAGGTATCGAAATTGACACTACCTTTACTATTGAAGTTTTTGAAATACCCGACATTGATTTTAAAGTTTTTAATGCTTGTGAAGGGCTACCAATTCAAATTCAAAACAATACAACCATCTCCTCAGGCACCATTCAGTGGAAATGGAAATTTGGAGACGGAGATTCGAGTGCGGTTCAATCCCCGACACATCTATATAGTAAATTTGGTGCTTACCAAGTTACGCTGCTTGCTGAAGCAAATGGCTGTGTGAGCGAAGAAACTAAAACAGCCTTCCAATTTGCTAAACCTACTGCCGATTTTACTTCAACAGGCATTTGTGCCAACTCGCCAATTACATTTAAAAGCGCATCTACCATTGGAGATAATTCATTTATTGGGCATCGGTGGAATTTTGAAAATAATGAATATAGCACATTGGCAGACGACAATTACACATTCTCTACTGATGGCAGTAAAAATGTCTCATTGATCACCACTACCAAGTTTGGATGTAAGGATAGTGTAACCAAAACCGTTGTGGTAGCACCTTCTCCAAAAGCTGATTTTACTGTTGGACAAGCATGTGATGTTGACCCTACAATCATCTCCAATATCTCTAGCGAAAACGGCTTATCTGTGAGCTACCTTTGGAGTTTTGGCGATGGCAATACGTCAACAGATAAAGATCCTGCACCTTATCAGTACGGTACTTTAGGAGATAAAACAATCAAACTTCAAGTTTTTGGTAAGAATGGGTGCTCTTCGTCTAAATCAGTTGATATAAGCGTCGCATCACAGCCGGTAGCGAATTTTGAAGTAGGAAATGCATGTTCAGGAGAAAGAATTAATTTCATAAATACAACAACCAACCAAGGCGGAAAAGTAACTTATGTTTGGGAATTTGGCGATGGCAACTCATCTAGTGATCTTGCCGCTAAACATATCTACAATGTCAGCAACACTAGAAGTTATAGAGTAAAACTTACGGCTTCGGTAAATCAAGGATGTACAGACACCATCTCCAAAACGATTGAAATTGGAGAAACGCCAGATTGCGGATTTACTGCAGTTAAAGACAATAGTGACAGACGTATTTGGACATTCACTCCAAACAACTCCACTTATGGTAATGATGCCTATCAGTGGCAATTTGGGGGCACGGGTTATTCTCAAGAGGTTTCACCAACCCACTCATTCCCATTTGAAAATAACGAATACAAGGTTATTTTATTTATAACAACTGATTTGGGCTGTAAATGTATGGATACTACACAAACAGTTTATACGGATTGGGCGATTGGTGTTGATGAATTAAGTAAAGAAAGTTCGTTCACTTTATACCCAAATCCTGCACATGAGTTGGTTACTATCCAGCTTTCGGAAAACCAAAAATTATCAAAGTACAATGTTTCGATTTTAGATATGCAGGGTAAACTTATTTTCATTAAAGAAATACTGTTTGAAGAAAGAAGCGCAGCAGTAAATATTGAAAATCTAAGTTCTGGAAATTATTTGATAAAATTGGACAGTGAAAGTGGTTCTGCTATCCAAAAACTAACAGTGAAATAAATCCAAAAAATTTAAATAAATTTAACAATGCCTCAGATAAATCATCTGGGGCATTTTATTTTTACCCCGTGAAAAAGGAAATAGTCCACGATCTGCGCAAAGAGTATAAACAAGCACAACTAAATATTGAAAATGTTGCCGAAAAACCTATGGAGCAATTTTCATTTTGGTTTAATGAAGCACGAAGTGCAGAAATTCTTGAACCAAATGCATTTGTTTTAAGCACTGCAAATCATCATATACCTTACGCCCGCACGGTATTGGTAAAAGAAATCGAAGAAGATGGATTTATTTTTTATACCAATTACAATAGTGAAAAAGGACAACAGATCAATAAAAATAATCATGTTGCAGCCAATTTCACTTGGCTTGATCTAGAAAGACAAATTCGTTTTACTGGCACCTGCCATAAAGTATCTGCAAAACAGTCAGATAATTACTTTCAAAATAGACCGAGAAATAGCCAAATTGGGGCATGGGCATCCAAACAATCAGAGATATTAAAAAATAGAGAAGCGCTTGAAAATCAGTGGAATTTCTACACCAAAAAATTTGAAAATCAAAACATTCCTCGACCAGCATTTTGGGGTGGCTATAAGATCATACCCAATACCGTAGAATTTTGGCAAGGAAGACAAAACCGCTTACATGATAGAATTTTATACCAAAAAAATGACAGTAAATGGAGCATTTCAAGAATTTCCCCATAAAAAACGACTTTCTTGAAAAAGTAGAAATCATAACTATAATTCCAGCCTATAACGAAGAGAACCTTCTTGATACCCTAGAATCACTTAGCCAATGTAATTTTGATTGTTATGCGCTTGTGCTTGTTTTTATAAATGCACCTTCCAATGCTTCCAAGCATATTATTGATCAAAACCAAAAATGTCACAAACAAATACAAGAAAAGATAGCCTTACTCCAAAAGAAATATTTCAAAATAGCAATTGATATGGACAATCAACTGCCTTTCAAAAAAGCAGGCGTTGGACTAGCAAGAAAAATTGCGATGGATTTTGCTTCAAATATTTTTAAGCAGATAAAAAAACCTAAAGGAATAATTACTTCACTTGATAGCGATTGTTTGGTCGATTTAGATTACTTCTCATCAATCAAATTCTATTTCAATAAGTACAATTTAAATGGCGCCTCTTTAAATTTTTTACACCAAAATATTCACCAAAAAGATGGGATAAAATTGTATGAAATTTTCTTAAGGCTACATGTCCACTATCTAAGGAAGATAGGCTTTAGAAATATATACCACACAATAGGGTCAAGCTTTGCAATAATTCAAAAAATGTATGAAAAATGTGGAGGTATGAACACCCGAAAGGCAGGTGAAGATTTTTATTTTGTCAACAAAATAGTCCCTTATGGAAATTATATGCAAGTCCCTAAAATAATTGTTTTTCCTAGTGCTAGGCAAAGTACTAGGGTTCCCTTTGGAACAGGCAAAGCCATCGGGAAATGGCAATCCTCAAGCATCCCTATTTGGTATAGTTATGCGACAGAAGTTTATTCTATGATGCAAATTTTCTCACAAAAATTACTGGTGCATACCAACGCTGAAAGTATTTCAAAAGAATACAAAAACATCCCAAAACCTTTGGAAAGTGCTTTAAACAAAATGGATTTTAAGTCTATCGTAAATGAAATGCAGCAAAATACGGCTAGCAAAAGTACATTTACTAAAAAACTAGCATGGCGAATTGACGGATTTTTCCTATTAAAATTAAGTCACCATCTCCGCGACGACTACTTCATCAATCAGCCCCTTATCCATACTGCCAAAGTCTTTTTTCAAGATAAAAATCTAAGCATAGATGAAATTCACAACAAGCTTGTAGCGCTTGACCAAAAAACTTACTAATCAGCTTTTTTTTGACGTTTTGGCTGTCGCTTTTTGGCTTCTTCTTGGCCTAACTACACCAAAAGTACCCAACACTCTCTTGCCTTTAACGCTTCTTTTATCTCCTTTTCCCATAATTCAAAGAAACAAAAAAAAGAAATAGTGCAATCACTTTCGTAAATCTAAATAGTTTAAATTTCTTTGCATAACAAATGATAGTTACGCACGGAGTTTCTCTGAGGTACGGTAAAAGAATTTTATTTGATGACGTAAGCATTAAATTTAATGATGGTAACTGTTATGGTGTTATTGGTGCGAATGGCGCAGGAAAATCAACATTTCTTAAAATTCTATCAGGCGATATCGATTCTACAGATGGCCACATAGAAATTGCCCCTGGCAAGAGAATGGCAGTATTGCGGCAGAATCACTTTGAATATGATGAATTTACAGTCAAAGAAACCGTCATTCAAGGGCATCAAGAACTTTACCAAATTATGAAAGAAAAAGATGCCATTTACATGAAGGAGGATTTTTCAGACGAAGACGGAATAAAAGCATCTGAACTAGAGGAAAAATTTGCTGAAATGAATGGCTGGGAGGCAGACAGCGAAGCTGGGGAGTTACTTAATGGAATTGGCATCTTAGACAATTTGCACGACCAATTGATGAAAGATATCCCAAACAATCTAAAAGTAAGGGTACTTCTTGCCCAAGCTTTATTTGGGAATCCCGACATTTTAATATTAGATGAACCTACCAATGATTTAGATGTAGAAACCATCTCCTGGTTAGAAGATTTTCTTTTGGATTTCAAAAACTTGGTAATCGTAGTTTCACATGACCGGCATTTCTTAGATACTGTGTGTACACATATTGCTGATGTAGATTTTAAAAAAATAAAGTTGTATACCGGTAATTATTCCTTTTGGTATGAATCTTCTCAGTTGGCTCTTAAACAACAGCAACAGCAAAACAAAAAAGCGGAAGAAAAAAAGAAAGAACTTCAAGAATTTATCGCCAGATTTAGTGCCAATGTAAAAAAGTCAAAACAAGCAACCTCGCGAAAAAAAATGTTGGAAAACCTCAATATTGAAGATATCCAACCATCAACAAGAAGATATCCGGGCATCATTTTTTCGCAAGAAAGAGAGGCTGGTGATCAAGTGCTTAATGTAGAAAACTTGAGTTACGAGCCCTTTTTCAAAAATTTAAATTTTAGTATCCGAAAAGGAGATAAAGTGGCCATCTTATCGCGTGATAGTTTGGCAACAAACTATTTTTACAAAATTCTAAATAGCGAAATAGAAGCCCATAGCGGCTCAATCAATTGGGGTGTTACAATTAAAAAGGAGTATTTACCCAATGAGAACAACCACTACTTTTCAGGCGAACTAAATCTAATAGACTGGCTCAGACAATATAGCCAAGAAAAAGACGAAACCTACATAAGAGGTTTTTTGGGTAAAATGTTGTTCAGCGGAGAGGACGTGTTTAAGATGTCAAATGTTTTGTCGGGTGGAGAGAAGGTGAGGTGCATGCTTTCTAAGTTGATGCTCTCAGAAGCTAATCTTATGATGCTGGACGAACCAACAAATCACCTTGACCTTGAATCTATCATATCATTGAACGATGGATTGAAATCTTATAGTGGCATTGTTTTACTTACATCACACGACCACACCATGATACAAACGGTGGCCAACAGAATTATTGAAATAACACCAAATGGAATGATTGATAAACATTCTGATTATGAGAGCTATACCATAGATCCAAAACTTCAAGACAGAAGAAATCAACTTTATCTAACCAACGTATAATTATGAAAACAACATATAGCACAATTATTTTACTAACCTTGGCCGCTTGCGGTTCCAATGGACAATCTAAAAAAGCAAAACTAAAAAGCAAAACAGACACTGCCTATTACGCTTTGGGTATAGAGTACGGAAAAAGTATCCGTAAAAATGCCGAAGGTGAAATAAATAAAGATGCTTTTGTCTCAGGAATTTTGGACGCGCTGAACGGGAAAGATAGCAATAGGGTAAAAAATACTTCAGCGGTAGTTCAACGGTTTATGTCAGACCAAAGAGAAGCCAAAAGTGAGAAAGCAAGAAAAGAAGGAGAAGATTTTTTGGCAAAAAATAAAGAAAGAAAAGACGTTCGTAGCACAAGCTCTGGACTTCAATACAGAATAATAAAGGAAGGGAATGGCCCAAAACCTACAAAAAATGACAAAGTAACTACGCATTATGTTGGTAAATTCATTGATGGCAAAGTGTTTGACAGCTCAGTTGACAGAGGCGAACCAACTACATTCCCAGTTACAGGGGTTATTCCAGGTTGGGTAGAAGCACTACAACTTATGCCTGTAGGTTCTAAATGGGAGCTATACATCCCTCAAGATTTAGCATATGGTGTAAGAGGTCAAGGCCCTATACCCCCTTATAGTGTACTCATATTTGAAATTGAGTTACTAGAAATAGCTGATTAACGTTTACTTCCGAAAAAAAAGGCTTAAGTAAACATATATTGCTTAAGTTCGTTAAAATGAGTAACATGCACTTTTGGTTTACCGCCTCTCTTGCATTATTTATTTGTCGAGGTTTGAATGGTGCAGATTTATCATTCCCGTTTAGAGAAAACGTTGGTCAATGGAATAAAAGTGTCTTGTTTCAAAGCCAAAGTCAGAAGGCATCTGTTCAGATAAAATCAAATGCACTGTTATTCGCTATACGCTTAAATGATTTACCCGCTGCACATGAAGTTAGTTCAGATACCAATGGTCTACCAAACTTCAAGTCCAAGTTTTTGGTCTGGGAAAAAGAGTATGTTCAATCCAATCATCACCCAAACATACTTGGACAAGAAAAAGTAAACTCACAAGTAAACTGGTTTGCCAACGGACAGTCGAAAGCTAAAAAAATTACTGAGTATAAAAAGCTTTACGTAGAAGATATATACCATGGTATTGATGCTATTCATTATTACCAAAATGGACATTTAAAAACAGATTATCATGTACAACCTCATGGTTCATATGATGCGATCCGAATTAAAGTTAAAGGCGTGGAAAAAATATCGCTTGATAAAAAGAATAGACTACAAATACATACCAAAGAGGGAATTTTTACAGAAAAAATACCCTTAGCTTACCAAACCATTGGAGAGAAACAACAAACCGTAAAATGTGAATACTTGCTCATCAATGACAGTACCTATGGATTTAAAATCGGCAAGTACAATCCAAATTACAAACTAATTATTGATCCAATATATGTAGATTGGAGTACCTACTTTTATGGGACTGGCAGATCAACCTTTACCTATGCATGGACATGGATTAATGACCTTCAAATTGACAATGACCTCAATGTGTATATCACAGGGATGACCACCGATATTTTCCCTTCTTCTCAAGGATCGTATGATACTTCAACAAATGGCTCTTACGATGCCTTTGTATGCAAAATGAATGCCAATGGAGATAGTATAATATACTTTACTTACCTTGGAGGTAGTGGCTATGATATTGGAAACAGTATGGGATTAACCAAAAAAAATGAAATTGTATTAAGCGGAATTACGTGGAGTGCTAATTTCCCTTTGGTTAATGCTCAAGATGGATCCAAATGTGAAGGCACAACCTATTGCTATAGGGGCTTTGTTTCTAAAATTTCTACCAATGGCGATTCTTTATTGTTTTCAACTTATTTCGGAGGTAAAAGCTCTTCCTCTGGTTATTACCCCATTACATCAGTAAGAGGTTTAGAAATTGGACCAGAAGGGAAAATCTATCTTACCGGAGAAACCAATACAGTTGATTTCCCTGTTTCATCAAATGCCTTCCAAAAAAAGTATAAAAGTGGTACAGGAATCTGGTACTACCAAAGAGACGCTTTCTTTAGTATCCTAGAAGGAGATGGGCGCATTATTTATTCGAGCTATTTGGGCGGAGGCGATAATGACGTGGCAAATAACCTCTTTGTAGACCCTAATCAAAATGTATATCTTGTTGGGCAGACAAAATCTGACGACTTTTATAAATCTAGAGGTAACCCATTCATGTTCAATACATCTGTAAATGGCGGCTCTGATGGCTTTGTGGTGCGTTTTGAAACAAATGGCTCAGACACCGGAACACACCTAAAGTATAGTTATATTTTTGGTGGCTCTGGCGAAGAAAGTATCGAAGGGGTATTTGCAAACGATAAGTACGAGGTTTACTTGGCAGGTTACACCAATAGTAGTGATCTTTATACCAGTTCCAAAGCATACCAGACAAATACCAATGGAGGCTACGACCAATTTGTTATCAAAATTCCTTCTGGCGGTGGTGTGATAAACTATTCAACCTATCTAGGTGGAAGCGGTGATGATTACTTCAGACAAAGCACAGGTTGGTGGTACACATTCCCCAACATCAGAGTTTCTGCCAACATAAGAGAAGAAGCCATAGTATGTGGTATAAGTAAATCAAATGATTATCCAATCACCCCAGATGCACTTCAAACAACCAACAAATCTACAAACGGCGTCAGCTCATTTTGGCGAACAAGTTCTACAATAGCTAAATTGAATGAACTTGGGTCAGAATTGATTTATGGGTCCTATTGGGGCGGATCAGGCTATGAATATCCCGGTGCCATAAGAGTTAAAAGAACAAATTGCTTCAACAACATCTTGTATGGAGGCATGACCTATTCAGGGGATTTTCCTACAACAAAAGGTGCATATCTAGAAAAATCAAAAGGGAGTTATTGGAGTGGCTTTGTTTCCAATTTTCGAGATACCCTTCATATTGATCCCATTAAATTATCTTTACAGGATACCTTAATTGAGTGCGACAATGTCTTTGAAATTTTGGATGCCAAAAATCAAGGAGCTGATATATTGTGGAGTACAGGATCCAAACTGAGATATATTATCCATAGAGATACCGGCCTTCTTTGGGTAAGAGCTACCTATGGATGTGACACCACACAAGACAGTATTTACTTCGTAAAAGAATATAGCCCAAAAGATCCTGAATTGGGCTCCGATACCATATTTTGTGATCAATTTCCAACAGTTTCACTCAATGCCCAAAACGATACCATAATGAAAGTCAGTTATTTGTGGAACACTGGAGATACAAGCCAAATTGTGGAAGTCAAAAAAGCTGGGTTATATGAAGTAGACATTAGAACGCCAAATTGCGGAAATAAAAAATACACCATAAAACTAGACTCCAATAGAGTGCCAGTATCAGACTTTGCGGACAGTATTTTCTGCGATTCAATTAGATACAAAATCATTCCTCCTTATTACAAAAACACAACATACATTTGGAATGAAAAAGATACACAAGCAAATTTCTTTATTAATGACACCGGTGTTTACACACTAAAAATGCGGAATTTTTGTGGACTTGATTCAACCAGCTTTTACATTCAACAATACTCAAGCCCTAAAGCTTCACTTCCAGAAGATAGTACTTTTTGTAACCAAGTTTTATGGGATTTGCAGCTAGGGGACTCCAGTAACGGAGAAAGTTATGGCTGGCAAATCAACAACAAGCCCATTTCTACCAACAAATCCTTGCGTTTGAAAAGCAATGGAAAGATATTGGCTATCGTAAAAAATAAATGTGGCTCATCCACAGATAGTTTAAATGTTGACCTGTTGTTGAGCCCGAGTGTAGATTTGGGCAACGATACTTTTGCTTGTGACCAAGTAAACATAAGACTAGAAGCTGGCCAAAGCCAAAACCAAGAATCTGTAGCTTGGTCAACTGGTCAAAGTGGATTTAGCATCAATGCAAAAGACTCCGGTTGGTATAGTGTTAAAGTCGAAAATATTTGCGGAATAGCAAACGACTCGATATTCGTAGATCTTTATTTAAGTCCCCAATTTGATTTAGGCCAAGACACCATTTTTTGTTCAGCAGTTGATTACAATTTTGAAATGGATGATCATCATTACAATAAATACATCTGGTCAAATGGCGAAAGAACTTCCAAAATAAATATCCAAGATACAGGAGATTATATTTTACTTGTTCTGAACAAATGTGCTTCGCGAGAAGATAGAATACGCATTGATTTACAACAAAAGCCTTCTGTAAACTTGGGCAAAGACAAGCATTATTGTGATTTGGTTAGTGAAAAAAGTGCATTTACCGTTGGAAGTCCAAATAATGGCGAAAGCTATCTCTGGTCAGACGGAACTGAAAACAACTATTTTGAAACGCAAAGAGAAGGAACCTATTGGATAACTATAAAAAACCAGTGTGGGACTTCTTCCGACACGATGCGCATTTGGACCACCGAAAGCCCATCGATAATCTTACCACCCGACACCAACCTCTGTGGTGATTTTGTTTTTGAAATTCAGGCAGATGTTTCACCGAAAAACGTTTTCTACGAATGGATGCCTACGGGGGATAATTCGGCAAATATTTTGGTGAGCAAACAAGGTATTTATGCCTTAAAAGTTACAGACAGTATGTTTTGCACAGAAACAGCAAACTATATGATTGGTGATGCATGCAAATCATACGTTTTTATACCCAACTCATTCAGTCCTAACGGCGATGGTATCAATGACAATTTTGCCATTTTCACAAAAAATATTTCCAACTACCATCTTCAAATTTTAAATAGATGGGGCGAAAAAATGTTTGAGAGCAAAAATCAAACCCAAAACTGGGATGGAAAAATTAATGGACACGACTTAAGCGATTCAAAAGCCCTATATATTTTCAGATATTTTGATGAAGAAAAGCAAGTCTACAAAACAGAAAAAGGACTTATTTGGATTCACCGTTAATTAGAGCGGTTGGATTAAATGCTGCAATGCTTTTCGACTTACAGTGGTAGCTAAAACCCTTTTGAAAGCTAGTTTTATCTGTTTTAATGCTGTAGATAAAATTTACTTTTTTAACCCGATTTCCCTGCAAAGGAATTTTTTTGTACACATAACTTGTTGTGGCTATATCCATTGCTTCATTCATCTTTTCAAGACGACCAAAAAGTCCAAAAAATCCCCTTGCTTGGGCATAGATCTCTTGGGTAACATCAAAATTATTGGGTATATAAAGGCCAACATCAATTTGATTTTTGCATTTTTTACTTCGTACTTCCAACATTTGTAATTCTTGTGGCTTACTCCCACCAAGCATTTGGTGCGCTTGTAAAAAATTGGGTATTCCAAAACCCAACCCATCATCTGGGTGAAACCTTTGGTGCCCACTTTGCATAACAGCCTTGTTAATTTGATCAGGTGTTTTTTCTGGATGAGCTTGTAACAAACATGCCACCATGCCTGCTACAATTGGCGTGCTAAATGATGTTCCCGAGGCTTTTGTAATACCTCCATAACTTGAACCAACTACAGCATAAGAACCCAATGCCGCAACATTTGGTTTTTGTTGATTTAAAGCATTGGGGCCAAATGAGCTAAAATCGGATTTTTCGCCCATTTTGTTTACAGAAGCAATACTTAGAACCGTTTGAACATCTGCTGGAGATCCAAGATACCGCCATTCCGACCTTCCAGCATTTCCCATTGAGTTGACCACCAATATTCCTTTGCTTACCGCCAAATTTGCCCCTTTGGCTATCCATGTAGTCTCTCCATTCATGTCTTTATAAGCATGTCCCATTTCTTTTTTGTCATGTTCGGTATATCCCAAGGAACTGCTAATTATAGCAATACCCATACTATCGGCAATCTCTGCCGCTTTTACCCAATTCAATTCTTCTATCAATGTTTCTGAAGCATCATCTTCCGTCCTAAATAAGTAAGCATTCACTTTTGGTGCTGTACCCACCATTGTACCTGGAGAATTTGCCAAAATACAACTCATTACCTGATAGCCATGGTTGTCGTCACTTTCCACCTCATTTTCCATTTTGACCAAGTCATAAGTATACTTTATTCGATCTTGAGCGATTAATTTTCGCTTTGTATAATTGTGAAAGCCCGCATCAAAAATAGCCATGTCAACCCCTTGACCTTGATAGCCCAATTTGTGCATCTCGTGTCCTTTAATCATCTCAATTTGCCGCCAAGCTGCTCCATAATATTTTTTACTTCCCACGGCAAAATCGTTACTTACCGCCCGGTTTACCTGCCATGAAACTGTGGGTTTGACTTCATCAGCCAATTGTTCGGTTCCAAGCCATGTATAGCTTTTAACATAGGTTTTAATCCTCAAAGGCAACACAGCATCTTTCTCCCTAACGCGCACAACGGCTGCGTTTAACCATTTGCTTGTGTATTTTATATCAAAACCTTGTTTTTTTAAATCATCAAGGTAAAAAGCACTTACCGGCAGATCAGTTTCGTCAATTTCTATTGCCATTTGTTTACGTCTTTGTATGGCCTTTTCGGAGAGGTATTTCTGAGGATGGTCCTTTTTATTGAAATTAAATAATTTGTCCTCAAACTCCACTAAAAAAAGATACCGTTGATTTTCATCAGATTTTTGGGCAAAGGAAACTTGCACGCAAAACAAGCCCAGAAGTAAAAGTCTATTGTTTAAATTCAATTAATTGTTTTTTTAATTTATATCCGTCTATTGAGCCAAATTGAAACTCCCTTTCTACAAGTTCTTGTTGGTATAAACCCACAGACTCCAAATAAACTTCACTACCAGTAAATTCTTGAAATGGGTTGATAATCTTTGTGCGTTCCACTCGAAAAAATCTGAACGAGCTGTCTTGAAAAGAAATTTCATCTCCATTTTCTACCAATCTAAAAGTACGTCTTTCATCTGCATTAAATAAATTAGAATCCCACCGGCTATTATCAAAAAGTGGAAAAGAAAGATAAAGAATGGTTTTGTTGTTTTCCGTCCGCGTAAAATATTGGGTATTCAATACAATTTTATCCGCCCGAACATATTGCCACGCATGATGTAAACTATCTTTTTGAAAAATTTCAAGACGGTAGCTTCTATTAGGGACAGAATCAAAATACCCGACAACTTTTTCCAACTGATATATCTTTTTCGAAAAGCTATCTTTTTTAAATTGATCATACACCAAACTATCCACGCGATACACATGCTCTGATCCAACGGAAATTGAGAATGGCAATTGTTCCGTACTGCGTGCATCGGGATTTATCTCTTCGTTACAGGCGGAAAGAATAAGAAAGAATAAGGCGTAAAACAAAACAGAATGCTTCATTTTACGACGCCAAAACTTCTTCATATTATACAATATTACATCAGAATGAAGAAATTGGTTAAAAAGTGTTTGCTACAAACCTGTGAATAAGCGGGTAAAGTTTAGAGGAGCAAATATCTTTGCACATTCATGATTCTGGACGGTAGAAAAACAGCTCAACAGTTAAAGCTAGGGATTGCCGAAGAAGTAGCCAATTTGCCTGGAGAAAAACGACCGCATTTGGTAGCCGTGTTAATTGGTGAAGATGGTGCAAGCCAAACCTATGTAAAAAATAAAAAAATTGCATGTGACAAAGTAGGTTTTCACTCAACGGTAATAAAATTGCCAGAAAACACGAGCGAAATAGCCATTTTACAAAAAATTAAAGAGCTAAACCAAGACCCGCATATCAATGGCATAATTGTTCAACTTCCTTTACCAAAACATTTAAATGCATCGCTGATTACCCAAAGCATTGGTCCTGAAAAAGACGTCGACGGATTTCATACAGAAAGTTTAGGAAAAATGATACTAAATCAACAAACCTTTTTGCCTGCCACACCTTTTGGAATAGTAAAATTGATTGAAGCTTATGACATTCCAACCCGCGGGAAGCATGCCGTAATTTTGGGTAGAAGCAATATTGTAGGAAGGCCATTAAGTGTTTTGCTTTCATCAAACAACAAATATGGGAATGCAACAGTTAGTTTATGCCATAGCAAAACAGAGAATGTGACCAATTTTACCAAACAAGCAGACATATTAATTGCCGCGCTAGGCATCCCAAAATTTGTAAAAGACGAGATGATTAAGCCAGGGGCCACTGTAATAGATGTGGGAATCACTCGGGTAGCTGACGATACGCCTAAAGGCTATACTTTACAAGGCGATGTTGATTTTGAAAATGTTCAGAACAAAGCATCTTATATAACACCTGTGCCTGGTGGTGTGGGGCCAATGACCATATTGGGTTTGCTCACCAATACCCTTCAAGCATTCAAAAAACAAAACCAAATTCATTGAATTACCCGCATATAAATACCTATTTTACCCTTCAAGGCGAAGGCAAATATGTTGGCAACCCAAGTGTTTTTTTGCGTTTGGCAGGCTGCAACGTAGGCTGTGTGTGGTGCGACATCAAAGAGAGTTGGCCCGCAGAAAATTTTCCGCTGAAGAGCACGCAAGAACTGGTAAAAGAAGTCAATCAATACGAAACCAACATGGTGGTCATTACCGGAGGAGAACCAGCCATGTACGATTTGACTGAACTCTGTTCAGCACTAAAAGAACATGGCAAAATTATCCATATAGAAACTTCGGGTGCATATGAACTAAAGGGCAATTTTGATTGGATTACCCTCAGCCCAAAAAAGTTTAAAGCACCAGTACCTTCTATCCTGAGCAGAACAGATGAGTTGAAGGTCATTGTATTTAACTCTAGCGATTTTGAATGGGCAGAAAAATATGCAGAAATGCTTCAGCCAAATACAGAGCTGTACTTGCAAGCTGAATGGGACAAAAAAGAAGAAATGTTCCCCCTAATATTAGATTATATCGAAAAAAATCCCCAATGGAAATTATCCGTTCAAACCCACAAATACTTAGGAATAGAATAATATGTCAATGAAATGCGGAATTGTCGGCTTGCCGAATGTAGGAAAATCAACCTTATTCAATACCTTGAGCAGTGCCAAGGCACAAAGTGCCAATTTCCCTTTTTGCACCATCGAACCCAATGTTGGTATCATTACCGTACCAGATCAGCGACTTTTTGACCTCGAAAAATTGGTACAACCCGAAAAAGTCATCCCCACAAATATTGAAATTGTAGATATTGCAGGTTTGGTAAAAGGGGCCAGCAAAGGGGAAGGTTTGGGCAATCAATTTTTGGGCAACATAAAAAATACCCATGCCATTTTGCATGTTGTTAGATGCTTTGACGACGACAATATTGTGCATGTTGATGAGTATGTTGACCCCGTTCGAGACAAAGAAATCATTGATTTTGAACTCCAACTAAAAGACCTCGAAAGCATAGAAAATCAGATAAGTAAAACCGAAAAAATAGCCAAATCAGGAGACAAAGAAGCCAAGAAAAAACTTGAAATACTTGCCCATATTCAAGCTGAAATTGAAAGCGGCAAATCTGCGCGAAATGCCATTGAAGAAAAAAGCCAATGGGAAGCTGTAAAAGACTTGAATCTACTTACACTGAAACCGGTTTTGTATGTATGCAATGTTGATGAACAAAGCGTTGTATCGGGCAATAAGTATACCGAAAGACTCATGGAAGCAGTGGCCGACGAACAAGCAGAAGTTCTTTTTGTGAGTGCGTCTATTGAAAGTGAGCTTATGGATATGGAACGCGAAGACCAACAACTTTTTTTAGAAGAAATGGGCCTACAAGAAAGTGGTGTTGGACGTTTGATAGCCGCCTCTTACAAATTGCTCAATTACATTACCTACTTTACCGCAGGTAAAAAGGAAGTGCGGGCATGGACCATAGAAAAAGGATGGGCTGCCCCCAAAGCAGCTGGCGTAATACACAGCGATTTTGAAAAAGGATTCATCCGTGCAGAGGTAATTTCTTTTGATGACTTTGTGCAATACAAGTCTGAATCTGCGGTAAAAGACGCCGGAAAAATGCGTGTGGAAGGCAAAGAATACATCGTGCAAGACGGTGATGTTATGCACTTCAGGTTCAATAACTAATTTTGGTGCAGCGCTTCAGCATATAACTTTTATGCCGGTTGGTGGGGAAAATGGATTATGAAAGACATTCAAAACAACATTTTACAAATAGAGAAAAAAAGATCTGAAGGTGAATAAAAACCTTAAGAAATCTTGCTCTTGATTCTGGCTTTTTTGCCAGTTAGGCCTCTGAGGTAGAACAAGCGGGCTCTTCTTACTTTACCCCTCTTGTTTACAACTATGTTGTGGATATTGGGGCTATTTACTGGAAAAATTCTTTCTACGCCTACACCCGAACTCATTTTTCGAATGGTAAAAGTTTCGGTAAGTCCTTCTCCTCTTCGCTGAATTACGGTGCCTTTGAACTGTTGTATTCTCTCCTTGCTTCCTTCTTTTATCTTATAATCTACGGAGATATTGTCTCCAGCCGAAAAGTTGGGCAGGTCGGTTCTTATTTGATCCGCTTGTATTTTTTTGATGATGTCCATGGCAATTGTGAAAAAATTTGGCTGGCAAAAATACACATTTACCAGCCAAAACGTATGAATAATTTATTTTACTACAGTCATCTCCTCAATTAGGTGAGAAGCTCCAGCAAATTTGTCAATGATAAATAAGGTATACCTGATGTCCACACTAATGGTTCTCTGCAATTCAGGTTCAAATGCTATATCTCCACTCATTGCTTCCCAGTTTCCGTCGAATGCCGTACCAATAAGTTCGCCTTTTGCGTTAATAACAGGGCTACCAGAGTTTCCTCCAGTGATGTCATTATTTGATAGGAAACACAACGGAAGGTCACCCGCTTGGTTGGCATATTGTCCGTAGTCTTTGTCAAAATAAAGTTCTTTAAGCTTCGAAGGCACTTGAAATTCGTGACTTGAAGGGTCCTCCTTTTGGAAAACACCTTCCAATGTAGTGTAGTGATAAAACTTAACAGCATCTTTAGGTTCGTATTCCAGTACTTGCCCATAGGTGTAGCGCATACTGCTATTCGCGTTTGGATAATAGCTTTTGTTAGGGTACATTTCTAAAAGGGCTTTTTTATAAAGTCTATCCGCTTTGCTTCTTAAGACGTCTGCCTCACCAAACATGGCGTCTAACTCAGTCAGATAATACGCATAAAATATTTGCGTCAGTTTAAATCCTAGGTCTTTTCTGAGCGTTTTTTCAGAAGGGTTTTCCAAAAAAGCACCCAATTTTTCTTTGCTCACCAAAATAGACTTATCAAACACCATTGAGGTAAGTTTATCATTGCCGTATTTGTTGTATAAATCATTGAAACGGGCAGGTCTTTGATCGGCAGGTATATCGTTTACATAAGTGGCCAACATGGCAGCAAAAACTTCTTGATCAATTTGTGCATTATAGTCTTTGAATAAGCCACCTAGTCTTTCTTTGGTTGTTCCAACCATACCCTCTAATTGGGCTTCCAGTTTAGTTTTTTCTTGTCCTTTGGCTTTCTTCAATTTGCTAAGGGTAGCGCCTACACCGCCAAGCATGAAACCATGTCGCATCATTTCAATGCCTGTAATGGCCTCAAAAAAGTAGGTTTCTGCCAGTTTGGATTCGTTATACGTTTTATATACGTCTTCATAAAGCGGTATTACAGAAGCGTACGCTTCTTTTCTTTCAGCATTTTCAGCCATCCATTTTTCGAATGCATTTTCCTCGGCCTTCTTTTTTTCATACACCTTAAGTCTTTTTAGCCCTTGCGTTTGCCCTATAAAATATTTCCAGTAATTGCTCACACGCGCGTGCTTTGCAGCGTACTGTATTCTTACTGCGTCGCTTTGATTCATGTACTTTTCATAAATATCCAATTTTTTTCTTCTGATTTTCACTCTTGACGGCTGGTCTTTTTCCGTTTGAAACTTAACTCCGTGAGAAGTTAAAAATCTATCTGTGCTTCCCGGGAATCCAAAAATCATAGCAAAATCTCCTTGCTCTACACCTTTTAGACTAACAGGAAGATGGTGCTTTGGTGTGTAAGGTACGTTTGTTTCGCTATACTCTGCAGGCTCATTGTCTTTGTTTGCATATACTCTAAACATGGAGAAATCACCTGTGTGTCTTGGCCACATCCAATTGTCTGTATCGCCACCAAATTTACCTATGGAAGATGGTGGTGCACCTACCAAACGAACATCAGGAAAGCTTATATACTTAAACCCAAAATATTTGTTTCCACTGAACATGCTTTTAATGTCTAGACTTTGGTACTTCGACAAGTCAGCATCTTCTTGAATTTTCCTTTGGTTGTCTGCAATTTTTTTGGCGCGCTCCTCTTCGCTCATATCATCTGTTACATTTTTTAGCACCAAGTCGGTGAGTTCTGTTACTTCTTGTAGAAAAGAAACAGCAAAACCTGCGGGCAATTCTTCAGAAGTTTTCATGGCCCAAAAACCGTCTGTAAGGTAATCATTTTCTGGGCTGCTTTTTTCTTGGATAACCGAATAACCGCAGTGATGGTTGGTAAGCATCAAGCCTTTATTGCTAATAATTTCCCCCGTACAAAACCCCCGACCAAGACGCACAATGGCGTCTTTTAGGCTGGAATTGTTGATGTCATAGATTTGTTCGGGCGTAAGTTCCAAACCTAATTTTTTCATCGCATCATAATTTTGTGCAATCAGCGAGGGAATCCACATTCCTTCGTCTGCTTTGGCTTGGTTAAAAGCCATTATCGCTACCAATGCTATACTAAATATTTTTTTCATTCGTAAAATCTATTGCTTCAAAAATGAACATTCTTCTGAAAGGAAGCACATTTTATTCGATATAATTTAGTTTTTATCGAACAGATTGTACTTTAAAATGGAGTAAATTGCTCTAAAACCGTCTTTCCATCCTATTTTTTTACCTTCGTCATAAGTTCTTCCGTAGTAGCTTATCCCGATTTCATAAATCCGAATTTTGGGTATTCTAGACATTTTTGCTGTCACCTCTGGTTCAAAACCAAATCGCTTCTCTTTTAGATTTATTCCTTGAATGATCGGTGTTTTAAACATTTTGTAACAGGTTTCCATATCTGTAAGGTTTAAATTGGTAAACATATTGGACACCAAAGTCAAGAATTTATTTCCTAATGAATGCCAAAAAAACAATATCCTATGTGGATTACCGCCCATAAATCGTGATCCATAGACTACGTCGGCCACATCTGCCAAAAGTGGTTTCAGCAAATCATTAAATTCATTGGGATCATACTCCAAATCTGCATCTTGAATAACAAGAAAATCACCTGAAGCACTTGATATACCTGTATGCAAAGCGGCACCTTTACCTTGATTTTTTGCATGTTTTTTGTATACCACAGCGGCTTCTTCGTGACTGGCTTTAAACGCCAATATTTTTTCCTCTGTTTTATCTTTGGAGCAATCATTGACTACAATGATTTCTTTTTGCACATTATCTCTCAGTTGAAGTTGAACCAATTTTTCCAAAATATTTTGGATGGTCGCTTCTTCATTATATGCTGGAACGATAATGGATAAAGTTTTTTGCGTCATTAATTTGCGAATTTGGTGTTTTTTTGAATAATCGAACAGAGCAATTTAGAAATATATAGCACAGGAGATGGAAGTTTGTCCTTAATTAACCACCACTTAAATGAAACATATCACTCTAGATTGGGTGCTTATAAGGAGTCCATGCATGTATTTATTCAACAAGGACTTCGTCGTTTTTTAGAAAGCAATAACAAGCGTTCTATTTCTATTTTAGAAGTTGGTTATGGTACCGGATTAAATGCCATTTTAAGTTGTGAAGAAGCGATAATACACCAACTTAGTATCCGCTATGAAGCAATAGAAAAATACCCTGTGCCAAGTGATTTGCTTGGCGGTTTAAGTTATGCAGATCTGAGCCTTGAAAATAAGGAAGTAGTTCAATTGATTCATTCGGCTAACTGGGAATCAGAGGTGGAAATTTGCACACATTTTTCTCTTTTTAAAAGACAATCTGATATACTCAAAACAGCGTTGAATCATGCCTATGACATCATTTATTTTGATGCTTTCGCTCCGTCAAAACAAGCGGATTTATGGCACTTTGATGTTTTACAAAAGCTTGTTAGATCCTTGAAAAAAAACGGTCTTTTGGTGAGCTATTCTGCCATGGGACAATTTAAACGTGATCTTAAATCCTTGGGCCTTATTGTAACCAACCCTCCAGGAGCTTTGGGGAAAAGAGAGATGACCGTTGCTTGTAAGTAATTAATCTAATGCCTTGTAGGGAGCAAACTTGAGGTAGAAGTAATAAGATACCAGTAGAAGAGCGGTTAAAAAAAGTTGAAAAACAGGGATTTCGCCCATGTTATACTCTGCAATACAAGCAAAAATCAAATTGAAAAACATCCCAGAATAAGCCCAATGTTTAAGAAAAAATTTTCTTGGAATTAGCAAAAAAAGCCCGCCCAAAATCTTGGCCATTCCATGAAATGGCACAAAGTACAATGGAAAACCAAAGGCACGAATTTCATCTAAATAATGTGCTGAAAAAAATGCTTCAAAACCATGTTGAATAAAAAAATAAGCAAGACAGAGATGTAGTATCCAAAAAACCCATTTGTTGTTTGTCATCTAAACAAAATTATTTAATTAATGATAGTAAATTCTGTTCTTCTATTGTTGGCCCTTCCTTTTTCGGTTTCATTGGCGTCTATGGGCTGTTCTTCACCGTATCCTCGTGTAACTATTCGCGCGCGCGCGATGCCTTTTTTAACCAAAAAATTGGCAACTGCTTGCGCCCTATTTCTTGACAAAATCAAATTCGCATCTTTATCTCCTACATTGTCTGTATGGCCACCTATTTCTATTCGTAGGGACTCATTTTGTTTCATAAAATGAAAAAGTTTTGTCAGTTCTGTTATTGATTCATTTTTAAGATTGTATTGTCCTGTTTCAAAAAATACATTGCGTAAAATACTCTTGCCACCAATTTTTATTTTGTCCAATTTTGCCTTAAGTCCCATTGGCTTATTTTTATAAGTTGATTTTAAATCAAAATTTTCCGAGTAAAATAGATAGCCGCTTTTACTTACGTTAAACAAATAAGATTTACCTGCGGTAAGGGTCACAAAGAAAGACCCGCTTTTATTGGTTTGCATTTCTTTTTCTATTTGTCCACTCTTGAGATCAATTAATTGTACCTTGGCGCTAAGCGGCTTACCGGTTTCTTTGCTTACCACAATACCCTTAACATAACTTACCGATTTGGCTCTTGCTTCAGGAGGCAAGGTAAATCGATAGATATCCATACCACCTTTGGAATTGGGCCCGTTATTTGTGGCATAATAGGCCGTTTTGCCATCTCTATCCACTACCAAACTCCACTCCGAGGCTTGTGTATTCAAAGGATATCCCAAATTTTTGGCTTCAGTAAATATCAAATCTTTGGTAAAATTTGATTTAAACAAATCTGATTGTCCCATGCCTGGCCAACCTTGCGAAGAGAAATATAACGTTTGACCGTCAGGATGAATAAAAGGAAATTGTTCATCCAATGAAGTATTTATTGCAGCACCTGCGTTTTTTGCAGGAAGCCATCCTTCTCCTTTAACAAATCGAGAGTAATAGATGTCACTGCCTCCAAATCCTCCCGGACGGTTGCTCACAAAAAACATCAAATTTCCTTCAGAATTAATGCTTGGTTGTGCATCCCAATGTTTTGAGTTTACTGCAGGCCCAAGATTCAATGGTTCTGCCCAACCATTTTTCAATTTTTTACTCAACCATATATCAAATCTTCCAAGACCTTTGGGTCTGTTGGAGGTGTAAAAAATATTCTTTCCGTCCGCCGAAACACCAAAAGCGCCTTCATTATATTGCGTGTTGATGGGGGCGCCAATAGCTTGCCAATCGCTCAACATTCCATTATGAATTGTGCAGAAAAAAATATCCTCATTCTGCCTGTAAGGTGGCAATGACGGATCTCTGCGTGTAAAGAAAATTTGACTGCCATCAACGCTAATGGTTGGGAAATACTCTTCTTGATTGGTATTTAGCTTGTCGCCCAGGTTTTTGGGCACAAAATCGATGGGATTTTGCATCGCTTTTTTGGCAAAATCTGCATTTTGAATATGCATTTTTATGGTCTCCTCCATTTGGGTTGGCAAGTCTTTGAATTGAAAAAAATACTCGCCGAATACAATGGAACTGTCATATTCTTTTTCAAGAAAATATAGCTCAGCTAGCTCGTAATCTGCCAGCCAATATTGCGGGTTTATCTGTTTGATTTTTCTATAGATTGAAATTGCTTTATAATTTTCATCCTGTTCTCTGTATATTCTGCCTGTTAGGTCTAAAGCATCAATGAAGTCAACGTCTTTTGAAAGGGCTTTTACCAAATTGTTTAAACTACTTTCAAATTGTTTATTTTGGAAAAATTGAAAAGCCTCGTGGTACAGTTTATCTGCTTTTTTATTGCTTGACTTTCCAGAGGGAAGTGGCTGTGTGTAGACTTGAATATAAACAAGAATTAAAAGAAAAATACTATAAATTCTCATAGACACATGCAAGATAATTTACTTTTGTTAGGCCTCATAATCATAAGCTATGATGAGTCTATTTAAAAACGCAATACATAAAGTAATATTGGGGGAAGAATTCTATTTTTTGCCTCAAAAAGCAATATTTAGGTCATCTGACAGAGCGCTCTTATTAAGTGATTTACACCTAGGCAAAGCACTAACATTTCAAAAAAATGGGATTCCTCTTAGCCAAACGCCTGAACATAAGGATCTTCAAGATCTTGAAAAATTGATTAAGGAAACAAAGGCAAGAAACGTGTATTTTCTGGGTGACTTGTTTCATAGTAAGATCAATACAACAGTAAAAGAAGTACTTAAATTTATTGCCGCATTTTCGGAAGTCAATTTTGTTTTAGTGATAGGAAATCATGATTTATACAGTTATGGCAAATATAATTTGCCATCAAATATGAGAGAGGTTCATGTTTGGGAGGATACCAATTTTATATACAATCATGAACCTATTAAAACAGATAAGTTTCTTTTTTGCGGGCACATCCATCCTGGGTTTGTTCTAGGTACCAAAAGGGAAAAAATTGCTTTTCCATGTTTTTATTTTGTCAATAATTCTTGTATCCTCCCATCTTTTGGAACCTTAACTGGCTTGCATAAAATGGACAAAAGCGAAGATGCCGAGGTCCTATTGATTGCGGAAAATAAGATTTTTTTAGTCTAGTTTTTTAACCCTTAAGTGAAAAAGCGTGTTGCTTTTTCCTTTATCGTCAAAATAGTAATTGGTAGAAATTAATTGCGCGTCTGGAATTTCTTCAAAAAGTTTGATTTTGTCTTCGTTTTCCATTTGAAATACTGAACAAGTCACATAATCAAAATAGCCTTGTTTATCCAAATATGGCCAAAGAATTCTAATCAATTCGGCCTGTAATTTACCATATCGACTTATTTCCGCTATTTGAAAAAAGAATGCCTTTTCGGGCTCTCTTCTCCAGGTTCCCGAGCCTGTGCATGGCGCATCTAGAAGAATTTGAGAAAATGAAGTTGGATAAATTTTTTCTCGATTCTTTCGATGAGAAAACAATAGGTTTTGGGGCAATTCTTTAAGGTCATAAATTTGGGTAAAAATGCTGTTAATATTTTGTCCTTCTGCTCTTTCATGTAGCTTGTGTATTATAGATTTTCTAATGTCACTTGCAAATATTTTTGCCTTTGGAAACCTATATGCTATGCCGAGCGCTTTGCCTCCACTACCAGCGCAAGCATCCCAAATCTCATGAACTTCTCCTAAATTTTGAAGAAGAGAGATGGTACTCCAGTCTTGAATTAAAAAATGATACGGTGAAGCCCATTGGATGAATTGATTGTATGATTTAACATCTTTAAATGCCAATACATTATATGTTTCATGCGTGATATAATCTATTTTCTTCTCTTGCAAAGCATAAATTATTTCTTTCCACTTAGAAGGTCTTATGTGAAGCCAGAACAGTGGTTCCACAATTGTAGGGACTGTCTCTTCTAAAGCTATTAAATCTTGGCTTTTATAAGTATCATACGTCCGGTAAAAAGGCATGTTACCATACTTTTTTTCAATTTCTTTGAGTCTGTCATCTTTGCTTTCGTGCCACACTATTTCATAACGTTCATAAAACCAATTGGCAGCTTTTTTGGCTTCATGAGAGAAAAGATAAAACCCTATTGCCAATCTCTTTTCTGGGTGGTCTTGCATCCAGTTTCTTCCGAGCCTGTAATAGGAAAACACCATATCTGATATACACCTTCTGTCCGTACTTCCATGTTTTTTATTGTTTCGAAAATACTGCTTTAGTAGCAGGGGTAAAGAGCTATCACCCTTAAACTCAATAGTTATCTTTTGGGCGGTTTTAAGATACGTATCCCACCTCATTCTGGCAAAACTATAAGTTGATTTTCATGGTATTGTAATACGCGCCAAAGTTTATTTTCAAGCCGGTTATTCACCCCAATAAATTCTAGACATGAAGAATTCAAAAAGAACTTTTGATTTTCAATGAAAAATGGGAATGTGCTGCCAAGCGAAATTGAAGCAGAAATAAAAAATTTTGTTTGGTCATATCCCGCCCATGCATACTTGTCCATATCCATTCTATTCAATTGTCGATAGGAATGCATAATATTTCTAGTTTGGGCGTCTAAAGGTTGTGTAAAATTTGATTCCAATAGATGTAGATTTAATTTTTCCCAAAACGCATATTCGTTCCCTATCCAATTAGACCATTTATTCATTCCAAGAACCGTAAAATTGCCCCCCGCTTCAACCAACTTGCCTAGCGATACACTTACAACATTTCTATTGTTAGAAGGAATAAATACAAGACCATTATCTACTGTTTGTAAAGTGCTGGTTGACGAATGAATATTAGAAAATTTTATCCATTCGTATTCTATTTTATTGTTTTCCAGACTCTCCCTCAAAATTGATATAAATGCTTGATTTTGTGAGCTTTCATCATCAATTACTACTACGCTTTTCCCAGTAAAAAACTCCCTAAAGAGGTCAACGACATGGTTTACCTTGGTTTTTTTGCTACCAACTATCGATATCAACAAAGGATTTTCTAACGAACCGTTTATTTCACTAAAAGGGCTAATTAGCGGGATGCTGTGTTTATTTGAAAATGAAGACAATATCTGATAATGTTTTTGACCTACAGGTCCAAAAATGATATCCATCGTACTCAGTTCTGGTAGTTCTACAATTTGTGCAGTAATTTCATGATTGTGCTCGTTGTCATATGTAAAAACCTCGATTTCAGTATTGTCAAATACATTTTGTTGAAGTGCGAGTTTTGCGCCAGAATAATAGCTGCTTGATACTTCCCAAAGTAATTTTTCAGTAGGGTTTTTTTGAGAAATACAAAAAGGCAAAATAAATGCAACTCTGATTTTTTTCTTGTCAAGCTGATTATTTGAATGATTGAATGAAACAGCAGTTTTACTATTTGAAAATACAATTAGAACGAGGCAAGAAACCAAAAATGTTGCTATGTTTTTATTCCCATTCAATAGTTGCAGGAGGTTTGGAGCTTATGTCATATACCACTCTATTTATACCTTTTACTTGATTAATAATTTGGTTAGAAACATCCGCCAAAAAATCATAAGGTAAATGCACCCAATCAGCTGTCATTCCATCAAGGGAATGAACTGCCCTTAGTGCAACGACCTCTTCATAGCTTCTCTCATCACCCATTACACCTACAGACTTTACAGGCAACAACACAACGCCAGCCTGCCAAATATTGTTGTATAAGTTGTACTTTTTTAGCGCATCGATAAAGATTTTGTCGGCTTGTTGAAGTAATTCAACCTTATGCTTAGTAATATCGCCTAAAATTCTGATGGCCAACCCAGGACCTGGAAATGGATGTCGATTGAGGATATTTGGATTCAGATTTAGTTGAGCACCTACCTTTCGAACTTCATCCTTGAACAATAGACGAAGTGGCTCAACGATTTTTAATTTCATTTTTTCAGGTAAGCCGCCAACATTGTGGTGCGATTTAATGGTGGCCGAGGGCCCATTTACTGATATACTTTCAATGACATCCGGATATATCGTGCCTTGGGCAAGCCATTTAATATTTTTAAGCTTTTGTGCTTCCCTATCAAATATTTCAACGAATACTCTACCTATGGTTTTTCTTTTCTGCTCGGGATCCGAAATACCGGCCAATGCCTCATAAAATTCTTTTCTTGCATCCACACCTACTACTTGTAAACCAGTTTCATGATAGCTTTCTAAGACTTCTTCAAATTCTCCTTTGCGTAAAAGACCATTGTCAATAAATATTCCAATAAGTTGCTTCCCTATAGCTTTATGAAGCAATAAAGCGGCCACTGAAGAATCAACACCTCCACTCAAACCTAACAAAACTTTGTCCTTACCAAGCTGCTGTTGCAAGACAGATACCTTCTCTGAAACAAAGTTTGCTGGCGTCCAATTTGATTGATATTTACAAATTCTGCGCACAAAATTTTCGAGTAAAAGTTTACCCTGTTGACTATGTACTACCTCCGGATGAAATTGTAAAGCAAAAATGCTGTCTTGTGGATTCTCAAATGCGGCAACCGGTATTTGGTCAGTATATGCTGTGGCAATAAAATTTTCAGGAAGTTTGGAAATGGTATCGCTATGAGACATCCAAACTTCTGGTGAATTGATATCAAACCCTTCAAATAACTGGCTTTTGTTTGACAAATGTATGGTGGCTCTTCCGTATTCTCTTTTGTTTGACGAAACTACTGTACCTCCCAAACTTTTTGATAAAAATTGCGCGCCATAACATATCCCCAAAATTGGAATTTCCCCTATAATTTCTTCTAAACCAATTTTTGGTGATTCTTGTTCATTTACAGAGGAAGGACCACCACTTAAAATGATGCCTTTTATATTCTCTGATAACCTAAAATTTGTGGTGTAAGGCATGATTTCAGCATAAACCCCGCACTCTCTAACTCTTCTTGCAATAAGTTGTGTTACTTGAGAACCAAAATCAATAATAACTATTTTTTCTTGCTGCAAGTTTCAATATTACATAGAATTTGGCATTAAGACTTCTTGATAAAAATCAATTTTGCAAAAGTTTTCCCGTTTTGGTCCTAACCAAAACTTCAGAACCATAGTATATGGCGAATTCTAAGCCTATTCCTCAACAAACATATAACCCTTTTTTCTAATGACTTTTAAGTATTTAGGCTTTTTGGGATTGGGTTCAAAATGTTTTCGAAGGTGTA